>JACCDP010073079.1_pt1 | contig 33057 bp, 37 predicted proteins | sample 7445841 | NCBI WGS metagenome assembly JACCDP01 (sample SAMN15323441, study PRJNA562643) | freshwater metagenome | isolation source: river surface water | place: USA:Blue River Watershed | collected 2017-08-17 | reverse complement strand
GATAGAATAAAGGTATCATTATCATTAGATAGGTCTTATTGACAATACTTGACCTATCTTTTTTTTACCATAAATCGTTACCTTCTTTACACTGTCTTGTTTTCAGCCTTGTTCGTCGCCCCGTCAGTGGAATTATACTATTAATCGGACTGATGATCAAAAATTGACACGAAAAATCAAAGTCAGACAGTATAGCTATCAGATATTTATCAGGAATATTATATGTTTGACAAAATTCTAGTATTTCTTCGTGGGGTTTCATAAACCATAAAATAAATCAGATATTTGAATTTCTAGTGCTAAGGCAATTTTCTGGACATTAATAAGTGTAATATTTTTCTCTGCTCGTTCAATCATACCGATATAGGTGCGATGTACTCCTGCTCTTTCTGCAAGCTCTTCTTGAGAGAGATTTTTTTTTAGTCTTTCTTCTCTCACTCTGCAACCAAATTTTTGAAGAATTGACTCTTTCATTTAAATAGTAAGCTTGATATGTGCCAGAGCATTACTAAAATAAACTATTGCTAACTTTAGTTCTACATACTATAGTTAGCAATTAAGACCAGGTTATTATGACAGTGCGTTATAGCAATTACCATTCAAGTGAGGTACAAGCAGTAATAATGGAAGACAGATGGACCCAGATAATTTTGTACTTCATCAGACTGGGAAACGCTATAGCAAAGCTTAATAATAGTAATCAACTTAATAAATCGTAATTAAGTACGTTGACTTTTGCCGCTTCATGATGATTTTAAGTCTGCAAACACTATATTAGAAGTATTATCTCCCCCCACCCTTATAGGGTGAGGAAAAATAATGATTTGCGCCTATAAGAACGGTGTTAAATCTAAATGTTCTTCAATTTGCGTCGCCAAAGAATCTAAAATCTGTTCTCTTTCTTCTCGATAGTTGGATACACCCGTTGGTAAAGATTTTAAACCACGTTGTTGACGGAGACGATTTACCCAAGCCCGCCGCCATGGTCCATTATCAAAAATACCATGTAAATAAGTTCCCCACACAGATTGAGAATTATCTACTAAACCCAAATTATTGTCATCAAAGAGCGCTTGACAGGATTTTTGATCGGCGGAGTGTTCGCTGCGCGATAGCGAAGGGTTACTGTAAGTAGTTCGCCCTTGATGAATTTCAAAACCAGCTACAGGTAAGCCTATTTGCGGATAATTGGAAGTAACTTGGCGCTGACGGGCAGTTTTTTGACCTGTAATTACAGTTTTTATAGGTAATAAATTTAACCCTGGATATTTACCCGCCTGTCCTTCTACTCCCTCTGGATCGGCTATGGTTTGTCCCAGCATTTGGAAACCGCCACAAATGCCTAAAACTGTGCCTCCAGAAGCAGCATAGTTTTGAATTGCTTCCGCCATACCGCTTTTTTGCAAGACGATTAAATCTGCAATGGTGGTTTTTGTTCCTGGAATAATTACTGCATCAGGATGTCCTAAATCTTGCTTGGGTAATAAGTATTTTACCCTCACAGATGGTTCTGATTCTAGGGGATCAAAATCAGTAAAATTGGCAATTCTGGGTAAGCGGATCACGGCAATATTTAATTCAGCAGCCGTTTTTGTGGTTTTCCGTTCTAGCAAGTCTAATGAGTCTTCCGCCGGAAATAACTGTTCTATGTAGGGAACTACACCTACCACAGGTATACCTGTACGTTCTTCTAACCATTTAATGCCCGGTTCGAGAATTGATCTTTGTCCCCTGAATTTATTAATCAAAACTCCTTTAATTAAGGCGCGTTCGTCTGGGTCCAATAGCTCTAATGTGCCAACTACATGAGCAAATGCCCCACCTCGATCAATGTCAACTACTAATAAAGTAGGTGCATTCAAATGTTTTGCTACCCGCATATTAGTTAAATCTCGATGTTTGAGATTAATTTCGGCAGGACTACCAGCACCTTCGCAAACTATGGCATCAAACTCTGTGGATAAAGATTGTAAGCATTCTTGAATGGTCTGCCAGCCAATTTCAAAATAGTCTTGATAATAGTCTGTGGCGCTGACTTTACCAACTGCTTTACCTTTAAGGATCACCTGAGATGTCATATCTCCTTGAGGTTTAAGCAAAATGGGATTCATTTCTACTAATGGTGCTACTCCAGCCGCCCAAGCTTGCACCGCTTGAGCGTATCCTATTTCTCCGCCACTGGCAGTTACATAGGCATTTAAAGCCATATTTTGCCCTTTAAATGGGGTTACTCGCCAACCACGACGGGACATAATCCGACAAATAGCTGTTGTTATCAGTGATTTACCTGCGTGGGATGTTGTTCCCACTACCATGATTGATTTCATTTTTAACTACAATTTAATATGTTCAGATTTGATAGTGCATCGGTAGATAACTTGTTATTTTTTTCAACTGATAGCAGGGGTTTGCGGTGTGGGGGGAGGTGCAGAAGAGAAATATATTATTCTTTTGCCTCCTTGCCCCTTGCCTCTTCCCCCCTGCCTTCTGCCTCTTTCCTTAAAAGGGTAAACGCAACCAACGAGTGATAAAATCTTGAATGCGATCGCTCAATGAAGGACTACGCCAGTTTTGATTTGTTAATTTGCCGATCAATTGATGACCTAAAGGAGTGAGGCGAAAACTATCTGTAATGCCTTGTCCATCAACTTCTCTCCGCAATACTCCCACATCAATTAACCAGGCTAAAGCGTTTTCACAGGCTAATTCTGACAAGGCGCGGTTAGTATAATTCTGTTTGACCCCTTTTTCCATGGCTATAGATCCTAGTTGGATGCTTTGACTGGTCATGGTTATAAACAAAGTCAGGTTAAAGGGAGAACATAATAGCGATCGCTCCGCTCGTTCTAGCGCTTTATCAGTGTAAACTAAGGGTTTGAGGTTGGGGGAATCTACAGCAAACATTGGCATTTTCTCTACTCTAAATTGTGCTTTTTGTCAATACTTTGAAAATAGATAATTCTCGTTGAGAATATTCGTGAACAATTTATATAAATATTGTAAATTATTGTAAAATTCTGATTGCATGAAGATTTTTAAACAGGATAAGGTGAATCATGGCTTTAGCAGTTGGTGCAGTTGCACCTGCATTTACCACCAAAGACACTAATGGGAATACAGTTTCATTATCTGATTTTGCTGGTAAAACCGTAGTTCTCTATTTTTATCCCAAAGATGACACACCAGGCTGCACCAAACAAGCTTGCAGTTTTCGGGATGCTAAGGACAAATATGTCAGCAAAGGTATCGTAGTGCTAGGTGTGAGTGCTGATGATGAAGTAGCTCACCAAGCATTCACCTCTAAGTATAGTCTCAATTTCCCCTTATTGGCGGATACTGATAAGAGCATCATAAAAGCTTATGATGTTGATGGTGGCGGTTATGCCAAGCGTGTTACTTACATTATTGATGCTGATGGTAAGATCACTCATGTTGATACCAATGTGAATACACCTACTCACGCTGATGATGTTTTAACAACACTGGGTTTATAAGAGAAAGCAGGAGTTCAGGAGTTCAGGAGGAAGAAGATAATTTTCTCCCCTGCTCCCCTGCCTTCATTACTTACCTGCTGGGGGTACAAGTAAAGGTAAGAGGTTTTGATTGAGGTTAGATGTATTTGCTGGTGTGTTTGGGTTTTGTGGTTCAATTTGGAGACGTTTTAGTTGTTCAGCCCTAAATGCTTGTGCGGCTAAGTCTAATTGTTGATTTTGTTCATCAGCATTCCATTGGATATTACCAAAGTTAGCTTGATGAATCATATTCAACATATTAAAATCCCCAGAACCGTTAGATAGAGGATTAGTATTGCGATAGCTGCGCTCCCCGAAGGCATCGCTCTCCAAACTGTTAAAAGGTTGATTAGGATCAGCTAAACTAGGTTCTACTGCTAACATTGAAGCCAAACTAATGCCGGCAATAGTGGCAATAATAATTTTGTGAACTTGTAAAAATTGTCTTGACATGGAATTTCCCCTCATATTCTGCTTTCTATATTAAGCAAGTGTTCGCCGTAGTTGGGGTTGAATACTTACCAAAGCCAAAATTGCAAAGCCCAGTAACACTAATAACGCGCCTCCAAAGGTAACATCACCCCAGAAAGCAGACATTACTATGTCATTTATTCCCCAACTGCTATGTAGATACAAGTAACGAATTGGTTCAATAGCATAACTCAGAGGGTTGAGGGTGACAACAACCTGCAACCAACCAGGCATAAATGATAAAGGTGCTAAGGCGGTACTGGCAAATAATAGTGGTAGATTAGTAACAAAAATTACGGCGATTAATTCAATATGCCCCGGTAATGCAAAGGCTAAACCCAGAGAAATGGCGGTAACACCTAAAGCCAACAGAAAGACAATGAGAGCGATCGCACATAATCCTGTAAAATCAGGTAAGCCAGCCCCTAAAAACGCCGCCGCCCCTACAATTACCGCCGCTTGCAGCAAACTTTGGCTAATGATAAAAATAGCAGAAGCAAAAACAATTGAAAAGCGCGAAGCTAAAGGTGCAACCAGCAAACGATTTAAAAAACCAAATTCCCTATCAAACATGATCGGTAAACCAGCATTTAAAGCCCCAGCAAAAGCAGTAAATACTATTACACCAGCCGCTAAAAATTGTCCGTAATTTGTCGTACTACCAAACAAACCTTGAGGAGCATTTTGGAATAAAGCGCCAAACAAAACCAACCACATTACTGGTTGAATAATACCCGCCACCAGGCTAGAAGGGCGGCGTTGTAGTTGAATAAACAGACGACGAGTTAAAGCAAAAGTTTCTTGAACAATTTCGCCCAAGAAATTAGAATTGGTATCACTAACTACAGCAGATGATGTTAATTGTTGCCAATTCATCGCTATTTTATCAGTATTCATAGAAGATGCCAGAAAGAAACGGTATCAATTATAAACATCTGTGCTATTTTGAGTCAGCAAAGAATATTTATAATTCTTAATACTACATTATAACAAAAATCATTACAGTACCATCGTGGACTTTTAAAATATCCCTCTTCCATTAATTAAGCCTATTTCATCTATTCCTAATCTTTTGACTGATGATGGTTTTGATTCTATTAGTTCTGATTCTGCATCTTTCAACATCCTTTCTATTTCTTCTGTTGTCACTACTCCTTTGGATGTTACACTATTAATATCATTATTTAACAATTCATAGAGTTTAATCAGAACCCAATATAGTTTATTAGTTAATTATATGCGATGATTGATCAATTTTTACATCAATCTCTAAACGCTTCATTTTCCCGAAAATGCTCAATCAAAACCAAACCCCCTTAATTGATGCCTTAAAAGCCTGTAAAACCCGTCCTCACGCCCCATTTTACACCCCAGGACATAAACGCGGTATGGGCATTTCCCCAATTTTAACGGATTTAATTGGGAAAGATGTCTTTCGCGCTGACTTAACAGAATTAGCAGAATTAGATAATTTATTTTCACCTCAAAGTGCAATTCTTGCCGCCCAAAAACTTACTGCGGAGGCTTTTGGTGCGGAAAAAACGTGGTTTTTAGTTAATGGCTCTACCTGCGGAATTGAAGCTGCAATTCTCGCTACTTGTAGAATGGGAGATAAAATTATTCTGCCTAGAAATGTCCATTCTTCAGTTATTTCTGGATTGATTCTTTCCGGTGCAATTCCTATTTTTATTAATCCTGAATATAATGAAGATTTAGATATTGCTTACAGCATTACACCGGAAGCAGTAAAAGCCACATTAATAAAACATCCAGATGCTAAAGCAGTGCTGATAGTTTATCCTACTTATTACGGTGTTTGTGGAGATTTAAAAAGTATTGCCGAAATTACCCATCAATATAATATTCCCTTAATTGTAGATGAAGCTCATGGCGCACATTTTGCATTTCACCCAGAATTACCAACATCTGCTTTATCCGTAGGTGCAGATTTAACAGTACAATCAATTCATAAAACCTTGGGTGCAATGACACAAGCATCTATGTTACATATTCAAGGTAAAAGAATTGATATTGATAGAGTCAATAAAGCTTTACAATTAGTTCAATCTACCAGTCCTAGTTTTATTCTTTTAGCTTCTCTTGATGCTGCACGTCAGCAAATGGCAATACATGGAAAAAACCTCCTTTCTCAAACGCTGGAACTTGCAAACATAGCTAAAAAGAAAATTAATACAATTCCTGGTTTATCCGTTTTACAACTTCCTCAATATGACAATTCCGGTTTTTTGGTATTAGATCAAACTCGTTTAACTGTTAATGTTTCTCAATTAGGTATTACCGGATTCATAGCAGATAATTTGATCAATAATTTGGGTGTAACTCCTGAATTTTCATCTTTACAAAATCTCATCTTTATTATTAGCATTGGTAACACAGAAAGCGATATTCAAAAGTTAATTCAGACCTTGTTTAATCTCAGCCAAAAATTTGATCAAAATTACATCTTGACATCTGAATGTCAACCGTGTAAAAATAGGAATGATAATATAGTAAGCCATACTGTATCCATTTCTCCCCGTGAGGCTTTTTTTGCTAATAGCGAAACCTTACTTGTAGAGAACACAGAAAACCAAATTTGTGCCGAAATTGTTTGTCCCTATCCTCCAGGCATACCTATATTAATGCCAGGAGAATTAATTACAAATACAGCTTTAGAATATTTGCAAAAAATTAAAAATATGGGGGGGTTTATTACCGGTTGTGCCGATGAAACTTTGCAAACTTTAAAAGTTGTGAAGATATAGACTGATAGATTGAACTATTGACACAGGAATAGATATATACTCATGACATCCGATTTTATCAATGTTTTAGCACAAGCGGCGCATGCTTACCAAGAAGGAACAAAACTACCAGCAGGGGAAATAGTTGTTAATGCTTTATTAGCAGCAGAAACCCATACCAAAAATGAAAAAATTAATTATAATTTTTCTGATTTAAATGGTAAATGGCGGTTATGTTTTGCTACGGGAACTAAAAAAGTGAGAAAACAGGGAGGAATAATTTTAAAAGCCGGAAGATATGTGCCAAAGTTCTTAAATATTTATTTGGCATTTTCTGAAAATTTAGAAAAAAGTCACAAGGGAGAAATTAGTAATCAAGTTAAGTTAGGCTCTATTTTACTCAAATTAACAGGATTCACAAAATTTTTGGGTAAAAAGAATATTTTGGCTTTTGATTTTTTACAAATGCAGTTAAGCCTTTTAAATAAAATCATTTTCACTAAACCTATTTCTTCTGGTAAAAATAGTGAAAATTCATCAGAAATTTTTTATGAAAAACCTATAGCTAAATTACCTTTTTTCGGTTTCTTTTTAATTACGGAAAATATGATTGCTGCTAGGGGAAAAGGAGGAGGTTTAGCATTATGGTTTAAGGAAAATTAAGAAATTGACTCATCTATCTGTAAATAATGGCATAAAATAAGAATACAGAATTAGTTTCTTCCTTTCTTCTGACTCCTCCTATACTGTTTCTTCCTCTATTTCATACCCATGAGCTAATTTTTCCATAGCACCATCAATTAAATCTAAACCTTGTTGTACAGTTTCCATTAAACTTAATTTACCCCGTAAATCAGCAGCACCCATAAAGCCTTTAGCATACCAAGTCATGTGTTTACGGGCTTGACGTACCCCCCTATCTCCTTTGTATTCCCATAAAGCAAAAAGATGTTCTCTAGCACATTCTAAACGTTGAATTGGGTTAGGAGGTGGTAATAATTCTCCTGTTTTTAAAAAGTGATCAACTTCACCAACTAAAAACGGATAACCTAAAGTTCCGCGAGAACACATTACCCCATCTGCACCAGTTTGTTCTAAACATTTTACCGCAGCTTCCACAGAAAAAATATCCCCGTTACCAATGACAGGAATTAATAAAATTTCTTTTACTTTTGCTATCCATTCCCAGCGTGCATTACCGTTATAACCTTGGGAACGAGTGCGTCCATGCACCGTAATCATTTTCGCTCCGGCATCCTCCATTCTTTTAGCAAAATCAAGAATTGTAATTTCATTTTCATTCCAACCAATGCGGGTTTTGACAGTGACAGGAACATCTACCGCTTTTACTACTTCTCGTACAATTGCTTCAGCAATTTCTGGTTGACGTAATAAGGAAGAACCGCCACCATTTTTAGTAATTTTATTAACAGGACATCCCATATTAATATCAACAGTATCCGCACCTTCTGCAACCGCTTTTATCGCTGCTTCTGCTAAAAAATCGGGACGACAATCAAATAATTGAATACTAATTGGACGTTCGTTAGGATCTACCTCCATGATTTTTGGTAATTGGTTAATATAGTGTAAACCCGTTGCATTTACCATTTCTGTATACATCATGGAGTCTGGTGCATAACGACGCACCAACCGCCGAAACACCAAATCAGTTACTCCTGATAAGGGAGACTGTAAAACACGGCTTTTAACTTCAAATGAACCGATTTTTAGAGGTGTGGAAAGTCTAGCTTGGAGTTCAGGAGCAAGGGAAATCATGGTGATAAATAAATATAATGGTTAATTGGGGAATCGAAGTCTGATCAGTGGTAGTTAATAGGAATGTGGATTATTAACCTAGTAAATCCTAATGGGTATAAAATAAGATGAATATAAAAAATAGTGAACATAAAGACCGTCTTCTTGTCTCTTACCTCTTATGTGGGGCTGGTTTTTTGGGAATAGGCGGGTTACATCGCTTATATAATGGTAAAACCGCTACTGGTTTATTATGGTTCTTTACCTGTGGGTTCTTTTACTTGGGACAAATCTATGATTTATTAATCATACCTAATATGGTGGACGAATATGAGCAGAAATTGCTACTAAAAGCAGGTTTATCACCTTTAGGTGTACCCATGAATGAACGGATATTTATTTCCCAAGTTCACAAATCAGCGGAGAAACCAATGATTGTTAAACTAATAGAAGCCGCAGAAGCTAAAGGTGGTAGTTTAACTGTAACTCAAGGTGTCAAGGCTACAGGAATGAGCTTTGCAGAAGTCGAAGTTGCACTTCAAGAAATGCTCAAATCAAATCATGTCAGAATTGGTAATGACCCCATTTCTGGAGTCGTGACCTATTATTTTGATGAATTGTAATAATCAAAAATAGCATTTTTAATCAATTATAACCAGATGTCTGATGGAGAATGATTAGAAAAAAGGAATTTTGACACTTTATAAAAACCTGTTTTGGGTTTATCCTATATTCGGTTTTAGGATGAAACAAGTTAGATAATATACTCTAACTTTTCTCAAAATCACCATCATTTCAAGTGTCTAAATCCGTTTTCACTGAAGAATACAATCAGTTTCGCAAAATGCTGATAGACGCTCGCAAAGCTGCTAATCTTACTCAAGCAGAGTTATCAGCAAAATTAGAGCGTCCACAATCCTATGTATCGAAGTATGAACGTGGGGAGCGTCGTCTTGACTTGATTGAATTTTTACAATTGGCTCAAGTTCTGGAAACAGATCCATTGATTTTTATTGAAAATCTGCTCACATACAACAAAGAGAGGTAGTTATCCTAATTCAAATTACTGATTTTAATGCGGCCAATACTGTTATTAACACCCATTATAATACAGAGTGGAATGAGATTGAAACTGTGCTAACTAGAATGCCTTTATACATTAAGGCTTCAAGTCAAGCTAACAAACGGGAAAATATCCATTTTCATCTGGTTTACCACTGAGACGACGTAGTGCAACCTCATGATATTTCTGTTCAATTTCTGTTCCCATTCACTTTTGTATTGACCTCATAAGCAATTGTCAACAATCATAATAACCTATATTGGGTTATATGGCAATTTTGTAGGACTTACCCACAAGTCACTGAAAAATCAACCACTAATAAACGTTTGCGTAGCGTCCCGAAGGGATAGGACACGAAGCAAAGAGGGTTTGAGAGCTATTTTGCGTAAATTCTGACCATAAATAGAGACGGAAGACCCAAAATTCTTCTATCAAATTATCAAAAAATAGGTAAAGACCCCATTTCTGGAGTCATTACTTATGATTTCATTAACTAATTTCTACCTAGCCATTTTTGACCATTCAAGCGATATACTAACCGAGATACTAATAAATCTAGGGTAATTTTTCGCTCATCAATTAAAAATGATTCTAAGGTACTGGGTTTTTTCCCTTCATTACAGGAAAAACCTTTTTTCCCTTGAATATTTTCTTCCGGGAAATATACGTTAAACTGGCGCTGTCCTCCTTGCCAAGAACCCACAACTTGCCAACATTCTTCTGCTGAGTTAAAACCAATAATGGAATATTTTTGTTTGGCAAGAGTCAGCTTCACATCTGGTACACCTTCTTTTGTAATTGCTTCTTGCAGTGCTGGGAGGTAGTGCTGCTGCATAAACTCTTGAAAGGGTTTATCTTCCAAAGCTGGGGGTTTTTCCTTTTTGGCAGCTTTAGCTGCGGGTTCTTCGCTTGCTGCCGGAGTTTTAGTAGTTTCTTCTGCCATTGCTCATTTTCGGGTAGTCAGTTACTTTTATTTTGACACATCAGAGCATAGCTATAACTATTTATATATAAGGATTATCTGATACTTTCTATCTATTTTAGGCTGGTAATGGGTGATTGATAACAGGTAATCCTATGATGAAAATGCAATGTTAGCGTAAAGTTAACAGCGTTTATTATGGATTTAAGTATAATTGACAATCGCAAGACAGATTAACAATGAAATATTGAAAAATTCAAGGTGCTATAAAATAAAAAAAGGGTGAAAATATTTTTCACCCCTACATCCAAAAGGTTGACGACTGATAACTGATAGCTATTAACCACCAGCAACAGCAGGAACAATACTCACTTCATCACCATCTTTTAAAGTGGTACCTGTATTGTCTAAAAAGCGGATATCTTCACTGTTGACATAGAAATTCAAGAACCGTAAAGGTTCTCCTTCAGGCTTACGCAAACGCCCTTTAATCGCAGGATATATTTCTTCTAGGGAATCAAATAATTCAGAAATACTACTAGCACTACATTGTAATACAGCTTGATCATTTGTAAACTTTTGTAGAACGGTGGGAACTAAAACTGTTACGGCCATTGTGTAAATGTGAATTGTTAGTGAATGATTTGCTGGGTAGGGGTTTAGCAGTGCTAAACCCCTACCATTAATCTGTGGTGAAATAATTAAACTAGAACTTGTTGCCATTCTAAGCGATCAAGGGTGCGGGATCTTTCTAAAGCCCGTTCAAAACTATCTAGTTTGGCATCAATTGTTAAAGGTTCGCCAATGTAGCCTTGAATTGCTTCCTGGGTTTTTAAACCATTACCAGTGATGTAAACAACTGTGGTTTCATCGGGATCAATTTTGCCAGCTTCGACTAATTTTTTGAGAACTGCAACGGTTGTACCACCGGCGGTTTCGGTAAAAATGCCCTCGGTTTCTGCTAATAGCTTGATACCTTCAATAATCTCTGCATCATTAACTGATTCAATATTACCGTTGGTTTTCTGGGCTATTTCTACAGCATATACTCCATCCGCAGGGTTGCCAATAGCAATTGATTTTGCTATGGTGTTAGGTTTAACTGGTTGAATAAAGTCTCTACCTTCTTTAAATGCAGTAGCGATAGGGGAACAACCTTCCGCTTGTGCGCCACTGAAACGGACTTTTTTACCTTCTACTAAACCAACTTCTGTAAACTCTTGGAAGCCTTTATAAATTTTGGTGAATAAAGAACCAGATGCCAATGGTGCAACTATATGATCTGGTAGTTCCCAACCTAGTTGTTCTGCAACTTCAAAGCCTAATGTTTTAGAACCTTCGGAGTAATAAGGACGCAGGTTAATATTAACAAAACCCCAACCGTGTGTGTTAGCTACTTCTGAGCAAAGACGATTCACTTGATCATAGTTGCCTTTGACAGCCATGAGAGTAGGACTGTAAATTAAACTACCTAATACTTTACCAGCTTCTAAATCTGAGGGAATGAATACACAGCAATCTAAACCGGCATAGGCGGCGATCGCTGCGGTAGAATTTGCTAGGTTGCCGGTACTAGCACAGGAAACGGTAGTAAAGCCTAACTCTCTCGCTCTGCTGAGTGCAACTGACACCACCCGATCCTTAAAGCTCAGGGTAGGCATATTTACAGCATCATTTTTAATATAAAGTTTATTTAGACCCAGGCGACGGGCAAGACGGTGAGAACGCACCAAGGGAGTCATCCCTGTACCGACATCTATATAATTATCTGTAGCAACGGGTAAAAAGTGACGGTAGCGCCAAATAGAATTGGGACCAGCTTCTATAGTTTCTCTACTAACTAAGCTTTTGAGTACATTGTAATCATATTTAACTTCTAGAGGTCCAAAACACAACTCACATACATGAGTGGCTTGAAGTTCGTATTCTGCACCACACTCCTTACACTTCAAAGCCTTGAGAATAGATGCGTTAGCTTGGTTGAGGTTTGTAATTGCCTGAGTCATAATTTCGCTTTCCCTGGATGTCCGTCAACTTTGGAATGATAGTAGCACGAGGCAAAATCAACGTCAAACATACCCGACTATTTTTATCGGGTTTAATTGCCTAATGATGTTGGAGATGTCTATTTATGAAGCATTCGATTCATAGGAATCAGGATTTCCTAGCCTTTCTTGGAAACGAGAAGAGATTTGGATAGAGATTGATTTATACATGGAAAACTTTTCAGATATCCTCTAAGGACTGCTATTAGGACTTACGCACTGTACAAATTAACTATGATATGTATGAACTATATTTGGTCGTTTCAGGTTTTGCGGATGAAATCTTAGATCAGTACCTGAGAAAAATTAATTGCACATTGGGGAAAACAAGAGAAATCTCTGTATCTCTTGTCTGTCACCGTGGCGTAGCACCGTGGCGTAGCACCTTTCCTCAATATGAAATTTATTTTGCACAACTACTTAAATAGTGATAGCGAAGCACTGCTGCAAGGAGTTCGCTAAAAAATCATCGAAAAATTGGATTTAAATCCCTGAAAGTCACACCCTTATTTGGTATTTCCTGTCAACGCGTAAGTCCTATAATTATTTATCAACTATTAATTTCATTCATGGGTATTGCTTGTAGACCTAACTCTCATTCTCTAGAATTTTGAGAATCTTCAAATACAAATTTTCTACTTTCTGCGCTGCTACCTCACTGCTAGCAGCATAGTGATTTAACCCAGGAGAACCATTTACCTCAATCAAAGTATAATCTACCATAGGACTGGTTATATCATCGGCGAGAATATCTACCCCTGATAATCTCAGTCCTATATCTTTGGTAATATTAATTGCTAATTTTTGAAAGTCAGAATGAATGCTTTCAGAAAAGTCTACTGCTTCACCACCACTGGATAAATTCGCGCTATCCAACAGATAAATAATATCATTTTCTGGAATGACACTATCCAAATTGAGATTTTGGGTTTGTAATTTTTGAGAAATCCGAAAATCATCAAATTTGATAATGTTCGTTCTCCCCATATTCATGAATTTTTCTTGTTTTTGTTGTAGCAACTCTAAAATATTAGATTTACCATCACCTAAAATAAACAGAGGAATTCTTTGATAAGCAGCAATAATTTCATCATCTAAAACCAGAATTCTATAGTCATTACCACTATAAAATTTTTCTACAATCAACCCAGGTTTGATTCGGAATATTTTCTTGGCTACATGATAATATTCCGCTTGATTATATACCTTGGTGACTAATACCCCTTGACTAAGATTCAAAGGTTTAACAATTACAGGAAAGCCTAGTTTCTGAGCATAATCAAATCCATCATCAATATTTCTGGGATGGGCTAATTTAGCACATAAATAATCATTAAAAAAAGTCTTTCCCTCTGTGACTCTATATCCAAACTGCTTGAGGAAAAAATTACTATATGCTTTATCTTTAGCCAATTCTGCGGAAGCAAAACCATTAATATTCAATTTAGCGTGGCTAAAAACTGACTTTTTACCGTTTTTAAACGTAATATGACCAACTAATTCATATTCTGGTTCAACTAAAACTACAGCACCTATTTGCAATGCTAATTTTTGGATGATAGATGTGATTGGCATTGTTATTTTCCCAGATTATCTACAAATCAGACTGACAATGGATCGCAAAAGTCGTAAATGTTTCTAACTTCAAAACCTCAAATCATTGAGATTAAGGTACAGATGATAAGCACCTGGGCAAAATTAATTGCACATTTGGGAAAACAATAGAAATCTCTGTATCTCTTGTCTGTTACCGTGGCGTATCACCGTGGCGTAGCACCTTTCCTGAATATGAAATTTATTTTGCACAACTACTTACAATCTCTTTTGATATACTATGTATGTTTATACACTGAGTTGCTCAGTAAATATTGGTTGGCATCCAATAAAACTCAAAGTTATCAGTAGAAAAGTTGTTGCACCACACCTTGACAATTTTGAAAATATGTAATAACAAGGTGGCATTAATAAAAGACGCTAGTACATCTTTGTTTCAGAGACATACTAACGCCCTTCACTCAAGTTCATACACATAAAATAATCATGCCACAAAATACGGATTACAAAAATAGCAATTCAGAAAATCAAGCTATTGCCTACAGAAAAAGGCTAAATGGTTGGGCTATAGCTCGAATTGTTGCCGAACAGGAAAAGGTCATTGTTGCCCGGTTTCGTAGTCGTTCCGATGCAGAAGGTTATATTCAACACATCCGTCAATTAATTCCTGATGGTGTATTTGAGCTTTTCTTTGATTGTCAGCGAGAAGAAGTTGTAATTTAAACTGGCAAGAGGCAAGAGGCAAGAGGTCTATTCTTCTCATCTCCTGTGCCAATTGCCAGACTAGACAGTAGTCAGTAGTCCATTGTGTTTGAGCAAAGCCTTGGTACTGGGTTCTCGCCCCCGGAAGGTTTTAAAGACATCCATTGGGTGCTGACTGCCACCTAAAGCTAATACCGTATCTCGGTAACGTCTGCCAATAGCTTGAATAGCGGCTTCATCTTCCAAACCAGCTTCCTCAAAAGCAGCAAAAGCATCAGCGCTGAGAACTTCAGCCCATTTATAGCTATAGTACCCTGCTGCATAACCACCTTCAAAAATATGACCAAAAGCGCACAAAAAAGCATCCTCTGGTAATGGTGGTAACACAGTTGTTAACTTAGCAATCCGTTGTCGCACATCTGCTATAGTTTCCTGACCATGGGGAGAATAACGATAGTGTAATTCCAAATCAACACTACTAAAGTCCAGTTGCCGCAACATCGCTGAACCACTCATATAGTTACGTGCGGCCAACAATTTTTGGTAATAATGCTCTGGTAGTGGCTCACCAGTTTTATAGTGTTTCGCCATGCCAAACAAGGTTTTGCGGTCATAACACCAATTTTCCATAAACTGGCTTGGTAATTCCACTGCATCCCATTCAACGTTATTAATACCTGCTGCTCCCAGGTAATCCACCTTTGTCATCATGTGATGTAAGCCATGGCCAAATTCATGGAACAATGTCTCAACTTCATCAAAAGCCATCAAACTAGGATTACCGTCCACAGGTGGAGTTTGATTACAAATCAAATAAGCTACAGGAAGGCGAATTGTGGTAATGCCATTTTCTTTAATTTTGCGCCGATGAATACAAGCATCCATCCAAGCACCACCGCGCTTTTCTGCGGGGCGACTATAAGCATCTAGGTAAAAATAGGCAATGGGTTCACCATGTTTATCAGCAATTTGGAAATAACGCACATCCTCATGCCAAATAGGAGCTTGGCCATCAGCCGGAGTCACTATTACACCAAAGAGCCTTTTCACCAGCCCAAATAAGCCATCTAGGACTTGCGGGAGCGGAAAATAGGGACGTAACTCTTCGGAGGTAAAGGCAAATTTCTCTTCCCGTTGACGTTCAGCCCAAAAGCCAATATCCCAATGTTGCAAATTATCCCCTTCTGGTGAACCCTTGCTTTTAGCAAAGGTTTTGAGTTTTTCTAAATCTTTGACAGCAGCATCATAACTAGCTTGACGAAGTTCTTTTAATAACTTTTCTACAGATGGAACATCCTTGGCCATCTTACTGGCCAAACTGAGTTCTGCAAAACTTTCAAAGCCAATTAATTTAGCTAATTCTTGCCTTAATTCTAAAATACGCATAATTAAAGGATTATTATCTAATTCCCCAGAAGATGCACGAGTAATATAAGCTTTATAAAGTTTCTCTCGTAAATCTCTACGGGTACTGTGCTGCATGAAAGGGAAATAACTGGGAAAATCTAAAGTGATATGCCAAGGACCATGTTCTGGTGTGGCATTTTCTTCTCCAGCAGCACGCGCAGCTTGGGCTGCAAGACTCAATAGGCTACTTGGTAAGCCATCAATGTCTAGGGGGGTGGTGAGAAGTAAAATAAACCCTTTAGTCGCATCTAGAACATGATTAGCAAATCTAGTTGCCAGTTCTGCCAGTTCCATCTGGATAATGTTAAAACGCTCTCTATCTTCTCCTTCTAACCCCACACCAGACAATTCTGCATCTCGAATAGCAGCTTTGATAATTCTCTGTTGGGCTGAATCTAAACTTTCCCAAATCACACTATTACGAATTGTTTTAAAAGCATTGTAAATTGGTTTACTTTGTCCTAGGGTATTCATAGAATGAACTACTTGTGGTTGTACCTTTTCATAGGCAATACGTAGCTCTGGGCTGTTTTTTACACCCATTAAATGATTCAGTATTCCCCAACTCCAATTAAGTGTTTCTGTCAGCTTTTCTAGAGGTTCTACTAAGCCACTCCAAGTAGGCTCTATATTGGTTTCTAAACAAGCTAAGTCCTTTTCCAGTTCTGCTAACAGATGACTAAACGCTGGTTCGACTTGCTCTGGTTTAATATCGGTAAATGGAGGTAGTCCACAGCCCTGAAGTAGAGGATTCTGATAAATAGTAGCAGTTGCACGCATGGTAGTGATTTAATAGCCATAATCCAGGATAATCAATTTTAGCTACTTAAATCAAAGTTATGAAATTTTTACTTTCTGTATTGCTTACATCTACAATTATGTTATTGAGTTCTAGTCATGTATTAGCAGCAATTAAAACTAAAACTATTGAGTATAAACAAGGTAATACTATATTAGAAGGATATCTTGCTTATGATGATGCAACTAAAATTAAACGTCCCGGTGTATTAGTAGTTCATGAACGGAATGGTTTACAGTCCTATGCGAAAAAACGCACTGAACAGTTAGCCAAATTAGGATATGTGGCTTTTGCCGCCCGTTCGGCTGACACTCACGGCGAAGCCTGTCACCTGTCAACTATTCCGTAAAAATTATGTCTAATCTTCCACCACTAAATACGCAAACAATTTGGGCAATTATTAATGATACAATTGATGATGATACTGTTAAGCAATTATTGTGGTATCACCTGGGTTATCGTTATGATCCCATTACAGACACATGGACTAATAGTGAAGTAGCGCCAGAATGGCGAGATGAATATCCACAACCACCGGATTTTATTGATTCTCGTCCAGCAATTATGAAATTAACCCGTTCTATTCCCCCGAAAAATAAACAACTACTCAAAGAAAAACTCGGTTTTAAGGGTTACAAAATTGGTGAATTTGGACCTCGACAAACTCGCAGAGCTACATCCGCAAATTGGTTATTAAGTTATATGTTAATCACCACTGGTAAAATTGAGTAATTTTGCAAAATATAGCCACTATCCAACAATATCCCTGATTTGTTTTAGGTTGGGGATATTACCCTTTATATCTAAATGTTATGGAAACAACACGGATTTCGCTTGTATTTTCCTGAAAAAATGTGTATATTAATATATTCGACCCTTGCATATAGTAATCTGATCTGAGTTTGTGCAACCTGTTTTTTAGACAAAGTACTTTAGGCTTAAAAAGAATAAAAACCGTTTTCACAGATATTTTAGGATTACTACCGTATAACACAAATCCAGAGATTTATGCCATGATCCACAAACTAATTAACACTAACATTAAGAGTTCTCATGTTTTATTAACTCCTAATGAAGTGAAAGCAAAATTGCCCTTAACCAAAACTGCTGAAAATACAATTTTAAAATTCAGACAAGAAATAGAAAATATTCTAGATTTTCAAGATCGGCGTAAATTTATTGTAGTTGGGCCTTGTTCAATTCATGATCCGAAAGCAGCAATAGAATATGGAGAAAAATTGCAAGCTTTAGCGGAAAAAGTGAAGGATAAACTACTCTTAATTATGCGGGTTTATTTTGAAAAGCCCAGAACTACTGTAGGCTGGAAAGGATTAATTAATGATCCAGAAATGGATGATTCTTTTAATGTAGAAAAAGGGATATTAATTGCTAGAAGCTTATTATTAAAGTTGACAGAATTAGGATTACCAACTGCTACAGAAGCACTTGATCCTATTATCCCTCAATATATCAGTGAATTAGTCTCTTGGTCAGCCATTGGTGCAAGAACAACAGAATCACAAACACACCGAGAAATGGCTAGTGGTTTATCTATGCCTGTGGGGTTTAAAAATGGTACAGATGGTAATATTCAAGTAGCTGTAAATGCCCTCAAATCAGCGAAAACTCCCCATAATTTCCTGGGTATTAATCAAAAGGGACAAGTGAGTGTATTTCAAACTAGGGGAAATGCCCATGGTCATGTAATTTTGCGGGGAGGAAATCAGCCTAATTTTGATCCAGATAATATCAAATTAGTGGAAGAACAATTAAAAGCTGCTAACTTATCACCAAGAATAGTTGTTGATTGTAGTCATGGTAACACCAATAAAGATTACAGACTACAATCTACTGTTTTTGAGAATATTATTCAGCAAATAGTAGATGGTAATAGTTCCATTGTAGGAGTGATGCTAGAATCGAATTTGTATGAAGGTAGTCAACCGATTACAGGAAATCGTGAAGACTTAAAATATGGTGTTTCCGTAACTGATAAATGTATCAGTTGGGAAGAAACAGAAAGAATTATTTTGGCTGCTCACGCTAAATTATAGCAGTAGGGGCGGGAAACCCCGCCCATTTGGGATCTTCCTGACCAGGACGGACTATGTACATATACAAACGGGATTGGTGCGGATCGAACGCACGGCCTAGCGCTTAGGAGGCGCTCGCTCTATCCAACTGAGCTACAACCCCAGAAATCAACAAAATATTATCATAGCAGTATTTTTAGTGAGACTGCCACTGTTGATCCCAATCATGACCACCAATTTCTAACCCGCAAAGATGACTACTGGCATTGAGGATAACTTTAGACTTGCCGCCATTTAGTTCTCGTAATTCTAAATTTAGTATTCCTTGCATTGTATCTCGACAACAGAAGACTAAACCATTGGTTGTCGGTGCGCGGAGGGGAGTCCCTGGTAGATTGGTACTTCCTATAAGCTCAACTTCGTAATTTAGGTTTTTGGCTTGCATTTGCCATCTACCCCAAGGCTGAATTTGCCATTTTACATCTGAGTTCCAGGGGACAAATTCATAAAATTTGCCTCGGTGGTGAATACCAATCATGGCGACGGATTCCATCCACCATAATACACCACGTCTGCCACCACCGGCGGTTAAAGCTAGGTCAGGTTCGTTAATAAAAGAATTGCAATTTAGCCAAAACCATTTTTGCGGAAATGCACCACCCCAATTTTTTTCTGCGTATGCTGGAGCGTTTTTAAATTCATAAGTTTTACCATGCCAATCTATCCAACCGGTGGCTAAACCATGAGCCATTAAAATTTGCCAACCTGGTTCAAATATCTGGGAAAATGATAGCCAGCCGGCAGTTGATTGCTGAAAACTGTTGTCATTGCCCCAAGCGTATACAGGTTTAATTTCATACTCCCATCGGCAATAATTACCAGTGGCAGGATCGGTGATGATACCTTGGTTTAACCTGGCTGTGGCTTGATAACCTTCTTGGATATGATAAGTAAATTCACTGGGAATAAGATACAAAGGGGAAACTTGTAGGTTGGTTTTTCCCCAATGCCCTAATGCTAAAACATCCCGACTCGCCCAAAATTTTTTGACATCGGGAAAGGTGCGACAAAGGTACTCATCATTTATGCCCAGGATTTGGGCAGCACCGCCACTGTAAGGCTGATTACCTCTTGGGTCTTCGATAGAGTACATGAAGGCGATGGTTTGCCCAATTTCGGGCAATGTAACGCGGTAATACCAACCTTCAAAGAAGCGCCGATTACTACCATCCCAATGATAGCCACTGTGGGGGGTTTGGGTGAAATTGAGGAGGTTTTGGGGAATACTCAGCATAGATGGTGTGTTTTGGGTTGTTTTTGAGTATGTGCGTTGCCTGTGATGAGCGATCGCTAACAAGATGAATATTAATCAAGCCTATCGTCAGATAGCTAAAAATTGGCTGTATCTTGATTTAAGTAACAAGTCATTGCATAAAATTTCCATTGTCTGTCGGGGAATGTTAATGCACACCTTTTTACAGTTTGATAAATAAAGGAATTTAGAGTTTGACTAGAAATTGAGCCATTAAATAGTTTAAAGGAGAACATAGGGAGGTAGGCGGGGTTGAGTAGAATAATATTGTTGTGCTATGGACGAGTTGTTAATTCAGGACAGAGAAATATAATTGTGATACCAATATTATTTAAGGCTATTTCAAAATTTTTCCAATCAGAATCCACAGCATTTAAAATTGGTGGTTTTTCAGGATGAGTTAAAGCAACTGCGACAAATTTTCGATCTGATTTATCGAAATCTGCAAGACTTTCGTCTTCTGGGAACTCTTCAAAACTGTTTTCAGTAGTGGGTGTAATTTTCACTTGTTGGCAGCGTTGCGGATTTGCTTGATTAGTTAATACCCATTTGAAAAAAGCATCCCCTAATCCTGGTTGTCCTGTATCCGATAATTGATGTCTATATTCCTTGATAATTAACCATTTATCATCCAATACGATTATATGTTGTTCTTGAATTTCTCGGAGCTTGTTGGCACAGTTTAAAACACAGGCAGGTGAAGCTTGATTTGATTTTCTGTTAGCTACTCTGGGAACATTGGTATCTACTATAAAATAGGACATTATTATGATTAATTCTCCCTACTCATATTATTGAAAGTATTCATCTGAATGCAACAATAAAACAATCTTTCCACCCCCCTACCTCCTCCACTTACCCTACTCCCTTTCTTGACGTTTCATGGCTGCTTCCGTCATTGCTAATAATTCTCCCATTTCATCACCAAAGAATCCTACAGGCCAATTATTAATGTTGCCATAAGCATCTAATTCTAAAGGAGTTAATTCGGAGTTTCCTTGCTCATTTAACTGACAAAAATACAGTGCAGCATCATTTTTTTGGAGTTGTTCTTCAGCAATACGTCTTTGTAAGCGACGTAGTAAATGTTCACTATGACTTTCAAGGATGATTTGCATATTTCTATTCTTAATCACATCAATGAATACGTCTGCTAAACCTGCTTGTACTAATGGATGTAAATGAATTTCTGGCTGTTCAAAAATCAATGTCGAACCTTTGGGTGCATAATAACAAAGCACTAAAACTGGTAAGATTTGAGAAACTCCAAAACCTACATCTGTAATTAATACTTCAGAAGAATTAGGAGTACGTCGTACACGCAGTTCATATTCTTGACGATTTTCGGCAATTGGCTTTAACTGAAAATCATATATTAGTCCTAATTCCCGTAACCATTCTGCTATCTGTTGTTCTATGTTTTCCTCTTTATTTTGAGTTCTAGAAGCTAATAAAGCAGGAACAGCTTGTTCTCCTTTTTTTCCTACATCTTGGGGTTGATATCCAGCCCATGTATAGCTACGGCGGGGATAATCTCGCAATGGACCGAGATAATATATATTTTTAAAAAGTCTTTCAAAGGCTAGTACAAAATCTGCTAGAAAAGAGGCATTTTGATAATATGAGTTTATTTGGTCTGGAAAACCATAACTTTTGATTGGTTGTGGCAGTGGCCATGCTCTGCCTTTAAAACGTCTTAATGGATAATCTGTAGATACTAATTTATATTCACTTCTACTCTGATTATTGTCATTTTCTTGTTTTTCTAGAGAAAATCGGTAATTTCTATTCCCGTAATCAAAAATATAGGATATATTCTGTACAGTTATATTTTCTGCGGTAACTTCAATCTTGGCATTAAATGATAAAGATGAAATTGAAAAAATAATATCGTCTAATTCACCTTCTGGATTAATAATATCAAGGGGTTCTGGTAGTTCCCAAGTTAAAGAAAATTCAATTTCTCCAGGGATTTGATGTTGATATATGACATCAGTAATTGTTCCTAAATCAATATAAGTTTTATCATCCCCTGTATGTAATATTCGTTGTCTATCAGAAGATTCTACAGTTTGCTTGAGCATTAGTAACAGTTGGATAATGCCAGTTTTACCTGAACTATTAGTACCAAATAATCCTGTTAAGGATGCTAATAGCATTTGCCCTGTATTCTGCCAAGATTTAAAGTTATGAATAGTTAGTTGTTTTAACATGAGGTATCAGAAGTAAGGGAGGTGGAGCGAGTGATTTTATTTGGGTTCAATAACTTTAATTTCTAAATTATTTTCTGCCTCCTCAGCTTAAGTTATTTGTGTTTCTGTAATATTCGATAATCCTAGTAATTTTTGGCAATAATTTAACTGATTAAGAGGGGAAACTAATATTTTCCCCTAATAATAATGATGTTATGTGATAATTTCCATTGTAAAAATCAGTTCATATCTTTTTTACGTAGGTTATTGGATTTTACTACTATTTTTCAATTTTTTAATGTATTTGGTAAAATTTATGAAAAGGGAGGTAAAGTCAAAAGCTGTTTATTTGTGGTTAGTGGTATAGGCAACGCGGAGGCTTTGAATTAAGATGATTAAAGAGGCGATCGCCATTAATAAACCCCAAAACCAATAAGGTAAAAACAAATATCGCTGCATTTGTCCTGTATCGGATAATCCCAAAGAACCCGCAGTATAACTAAATAAATAATCAAGTTGATGATAGGTACTTACACAAGCTTGTACACCCAAAAACTGAATCACAAATCCTTGCAACCATAGAGGTGTTTTTAATGCAACTCCTAATATTATTACACCTAACAGGGGAATGGCCACCAAACCAAACCAAGAACGCACCCAAATTAATGTAGATAGCAGTAAAAACCCACCTAAAATTTTTAAACTCCAGGAAGCGGTTTTCAAGCTGCGAGAAGCAAGAATTAAGCTTGCACCGGCAATAGGTGGCCCCATGGGACCCGAAGCAGCAACTAATCCCATACCCAGATATCCCCAAGTTCTACTTAAAGTATAATGAGCTACACCAGAACCATTACTAAAAATTTCTAATCTTTGAAACTGTCCTCCCAACATCAAGACCATCAAGCCATGACCCATTTCATGAAACCAAGTTGCTAGAATAGAAAATGGGTATAAAATATAATTTCCTATGGGTATTTGCCAAATAACTACTGTGATGATAGCTGCTGCTACTAACCAGGTTAACCCCATTTGTTCTAATTCTGCTGGAGTTTCTGGAGTAAATAGGGACTTAATATTGTGATTTGGTTCTCTCATTAGTAACTATCCTTGCAGTAATTACACTAATTAGCAGAGTATTCTTTAATCCATATTAATTGACTTTTATCAAAATTAGTAAAATATTAGTAAAATTCTTCTAAAAATTAACGTCTTTTTGGCAAACTAAGCAGTACACTAATTGAATATAGAATTTATGCAACTGGCATATTGGTAGGATATGGTTCGGCAAGCTCACCAACCACGTCAGACAGCATAAATTACGTAAATCTCCGAATTGTTGATATCTGACGCACCCTACAACAGATTTTTTGGTGTAACACTCGCGTAATTCCTAAATAGTTAATTTGCATTATTAATGACAATGACTAAGAATATATTATTTACCAGCCACAAACAGCCCCTATTTTTAGCAATTTTTAGCCTGGCAATATCTTCTTTTTTAGCTATTCTTCCCTCAAAAGCTGAAAATATTCCCTTACCTTCTAATGCACCTTTAGAATTAGAATTACTAAACCAACCTAAAGATAATATTATCACAGCGAAAACGATTCATCCTCAAAAATTGACAGTTCCTAGTTTATGGTGGGCTAAAGAAAACTCAGAAACCAAACTTTTAGATAATTGGATAGCTTACCCATCAATAAGACAAGAACCACCAAGAGTAGATTTAATTGTTAACCAGCAAATTTGGAGTTTATTAGATTATGTAGAGAGATATGTGTTTGTTAATCGTTTAGGAACTATAGCCAGTAAGTCAGGTTATAATATCCGCATCTTCGACTATCAACAAGAACGTTTAGCCACTTACACTTGTAACTTTACTAATATCAAAAGTCCCTCTGCTTGTGGTATTCAGATGAATAATCAAAGTAAAGTTTGGTTACGTTCTCCTACTCCTGCTCTTTGAGTAAATTAATTTACCGATCACATTCCCAGTTGCATCACTCATCATGAACTTAAAAGAAATCAAAACCAACCTATTTCCTATCGTCAAATTTATCTCTATCCCCCTCATCATAAGTAGTATAGGTTTAGAATTATGGAACATCCAAACAGTCATAACTAATAGTCAATTACCTGTTTTTCTTAATCCAGCATTAATACTTGCTCATATGGCGCTATCAGCACATTTTCTAGAAAGTATTATTGCTGCCTATTATGCATCATCTAAAGATAAAATATCATTCCAATATGCAGTTTATACTTTTTTTGTTGGGACAGTTGGATTAATAGAATTATTTGCTCATGATGAACAAAAAGACTAAAAGGGAAAAGAAGCAAAATTTTCCTTTCCCCTATCTGAGAAAGCCTTTTTCTAGTCTCAAGAATAACTATTTTTGATCCAAATTTACCTCCATAATTAATATCCCTGATAAATCCACTCACGTCCAGCCTTTTCTGCCGCTTCTGGACTGTAGTAAATTCGCTGTTCCCCAAACACCTCACCACCAGAACTAATTAAGCGAAACTCCCAACACTCTGATTCCGTATAAAATACCAACAAGGTAATATCATAAATAATGACAACTAGATGAACTTTGATAGGCATAGTACATAGTTGTGGTTTTCTACCTTAATCAAAGCATATTTCCTTAAAAACTATTGTTTTTCCTGATGATTCTTGTTTTTCTCAGAACTCGCACAGACAACAGAAAAAATGGTAATCTGTCTAAAATAGATCAATAGCAGACAGGAAAAAGATACAATAGTGATAGTTGCGATCGCAAATACCCTCATAATTCCCAACTGCACGAACAGACTTTCCACTCTGTCACCTGTTACCTGTCACCTGCTATATCTTTATAGTTAAAACCAAAATCCAAATCTAAAATGCTAAGAGCCGGAATTGTCGGACTTCCCAACGTCGGAAAATCAACCTTATTTAACGCTGTAGTCGCTAATGCTAAAGCCGAAGCGGCTAATTTCCCATTTTGTACCATTGAACCGAATGTTGGCATTGTCTCAGTACCAGATGACCGGTTAAACGTTCTTGCTAAAATTGCCAGTTCTGAACAAATTATACCTGCACGGGTAGAATTTGTAGATATCGCCGGTTTAGTTAAAGGAGCAAGTCAAGGAGAAGGACTCGGTAATCAATTTTTATCTCACATCCGCGAAGTTGATGCCATCGTTCATGTTGTCCGCTGTTTTGAAAATGATGATATTATTCACGTTGCCGGTTCTGTAGACCCAGCACGAGATATTGAAATCATTAATTTAGAACTTGGTTTATCAGATTTATTTCAAATTGAACGCCGCATTGATAGAACTCGCAAACTCGCACGCACCAGCAAAGATGCACAGTTTGAAATTACAGTGTTAGAAAAATTAGCAGCCGCTTTAAATGAAGGTAAATCTGTCCGTCAAGTCAGTTTAAATGAAGAAGAAACTGCAATTATTAAAGGCTTAGGACTACTTACCAATAAACCAATTATTTACGCTGCTAACGTTTCTGAAGATGACCTAGCAACTGGTAATGATTTTGTGGAAAAAGTCCGAGAAGTTGCATCTGCTGAGAATGCCCAAGTTGTCATAGTTTCCGCACAAGTAGAAGCGGAATTAGTAGAATTACCCGAAGCAGATAAAGCTGATTTTCTGGAATCTTTGGGTGTGAAAGAAGGCGGTTTAAAATCTTTAATTCGGGCAACTTACAGTCTTTTAGGTTTACGGACATATTTCACCTGTGGACCAAAAGAAACCCGCGCTTGGACAATTCATGCCGGAATGTCTGCACCCCAAGCAGCAGGAGTTATTCACTCTGACTTTGAACGCGGTTTTATTCGCGCTGAAACTGTAGCTTATAATGATTTAGTTACCCATGGTTCGATGAATGGCGCTAAGGAAAAAGGTTTAGTCAGAAGTGAAGGTAAGGAGTATATCGTCCAAGAAGGGGATGTGATGTTATTCCGGTTTAACGTTTAAGCATTATTTCCAACTCGGAAATTACTTGCGAGGGTGGGCAATGCCCACCAACCTCGATTAAAATTTTACCAATAGATAAGGTTGTAGAGACTTTCCAGCGGAACGTCTCTACCATATTTTTACCCAGTGTATTGCCTCTTGCTTTGCCATAACGACAATTTTTAACGCTAACCTACTTAGGTGATATCATACTTATTTGCAAGTCAACACCAAGGCGATTATGATTAAATCTTGGCTGATCATTGGTGGTATAGTATTCTTAGTCGGCTTTATTGGTAACTGCATTACGCCAAATAAAAGTCAATGGTTTCGACAACTTAAAAGACCTAAATGGCTGACCTTTGAATCACTAATCCCCCTAATTTGGACTGTAATATTTATCTGTGGTGCTTGGTCAGCTTACATCATTTGGGAACACAATCCCAATACTGATTCAACCCGTTTAATGATGGCTTTATACCTCTTATTAGAGATATTTACCATGGCTTATACCCCTATCATGTTACGTCTTCGTAGTCTCACCATTGGTACAATCCTTGGTGCTACAGGATTACTCATTTGTCTGCTAATTACCCTAGCAGTTGTATCAGTATCTTTGCCAGCAGCATTACTATTATTTCCTTATTTACTTTGGAGTCCCATCGGTACATACACAACATGGCAAATGAGTCTTCTTAATCCTGAAGCTGCCTAACCCATTCTATAGCAGGTGACAGTTGACAGGTGCTACGCCACGGCCACGGTGACAGAGTTGAAAGATATGATGATGTATAGTTTTTTAGGTAAATTCTGTATCTCATTCAAGTGCATACCGCTATGTAACAATTCTAACATTAGTTATCAACAAAAAGATCCCGGTCTTTTTATATAACCCACATTCCGCACTTCGTGCCGCTGCGCTAACATCGCCCAACAACACTGATTAAGCCGCGCTTATTTTTGTTCGTTGGGCAATTCCTCACTCGCGCGCCATTCATCCCACGCTCCTAAGAGTAAGACGTGGGGCTTGGAGTCGGTTAAGCTAAAATTATTGATATCACAAAACAGAAGATTTATTTTCTGTCGTTTGGATGAAAGCTTGAAAATTGCCATTGGGTGTCCATTGAATTGCCCCATCTTTACCAGTTAAGAAAATCTTTGTTTGTCCTTTATTTAAAAAAGATAATGCTTTATTATCTAAATTACTACCAGGAGCAATCGCAACTTGTGGTTTTAGTGCTGTAACCAAATCTTGTAAAGATTCTGATGGACACCATAAAACCTGTGGAGAAAACAATTCTCCTGTTTTCACCAATTCGGCAATTTGTTGAGCTTTAATACTCCCCACTAACAACCAAGTTTGATTAAACATTTGTAGTTTTAAAATTGGTACTTGATTATTAATTGATTGTCCTATAATTGTCGGCGTATTTATAGCTTGTCCAACTCCTAAATTTTGATAAATTCCTTGCTGTTTTTGTAGTTGCTGTTGTAATACCTGAGTTTCAAGATTGTTTTCTAAATTCGGGTTATAGTCATAGAAATTTTTAATTGGTAGACTGTGCAGAATTTCCAACCAAGCATCATGGGTAGAACCAGGAAACTTACTAGCGAACTGCTTGCAGCAGCGCGTCGCTATCGCCCAATTAATTTGATTTATGCCTTGTTGTCTTAAAAATGGTAAGATAGTAAATCTCCCCGTCCCGTCATCACCACTATTAATTAAAGCAATATTCCCACGATCTTGAATTACTAAAACTGGTTCTGTTCTAGTTTCTAATAAAGTAATTCTCACCAGATTATTAGCAGAATGCCACACAGGAATCAATACCAAACCCACCGCTATTGCACCCGCAAACCACCAGCGTTTTTGCCACCACCGGAATAACCAAACTAAAATAATTAAAATGTAGATAGTCAACATTTGCCCAATTGATATACTCCCAACTGGTATCTGACTTCCTGGTAAATGATCAAAAAATTCTACCATTTGAATTAACCAATGGGTAGGATAATATAAGAGACTGGCTAAATTACCACCTAAATTTGGAGAAATTAAACTTATTAAACCAGTAATCATTCCCCCAATACTAATAATAGAAATAAATGGTGTAGTCAAAATACTCAGAGGTATACTGTAAACTATAATTACACAAGCAAACTCTAGCAGTCGTGGTAAAGTCCAAATTGTCGCTGCTAAAGGTGCAGAAATTAAAGCAGCGATCGCAGGTGGTAGCCAATCTAACCTTTGAATAATTGGTGGTGATGTAACGACTAAACCCAAAGTTGCCAAAAAACTCAATTGAAAACCTAAATTCCAAATCCATAAAGGATTAAACAACAATAATAATGTTGCAGCTATTAATAAAGATCCTAATTGTTTAATGCCTCTTTCCAAAGCCAAACCTATTAAAACCGCAAAACCCATAATTACGGCTCTTAACACCGCAGGTTCAAAACCTACTAAAAACAAAAACACGATTAAACTCAAGCCACCTAGGGTAATCTGCGTCGCTTTATTTGTAGGTTTTGTTAACTGTAAAACTATACCCAAAATTAGAGAAGTTTGAAACCCAGATGCAGCTAAAGCCTGAGCTAAACCGGTATTAACAAATAAATCCCGAATATCATAAGGTAAATCAACAGCCTTACCACCTAAAACCATTGCACTAACAAGAAGACCTTCAGGAACACCTAATAACTGAGCTTGCGATCGCACAATTTGCTGACGCACTTGCCACCATCCCCAAGGACGTTCATCATCCAAAATTTTAATCTGGCTACCAACTAAACCCGCAAAAGTTTCCTCCTGACGGAGATATTTCTGAAAATCAAAGCCACCAGGATTTAAAGCTGCTGTCGGTTTATACAAAAATCCCGTCACCGCAACTTGCTGTCCAGGATATAACCCCGTAGATTGCAATATCGGCACAGTCACATACAACCTACCAGTTACCCCCTTTGATTTTCGCGCTGTTCCTTGAAGTGCTTCCCTATCATTGTTCACCGGACTTAACTGAGTTGCTGTTAGCCAAAATTGTCCTCGTTGACTACGAGTCAACCGGGGATTACTATCTACCAAACCCCGGACAATCACCACTTGTTCAACATTACCACTATCCCCAGTCACAAACTGACTAATATCTTGCATTCCCGGTTGGGGCGATCGCCACTGCAAATACACACTCGCCAAACAACCCACCAACCCAGCTATCACCCATATTCTAGGATGGGGAATACCCACCCAGTTATTAACTGCCGCCTTCGTTTTACCCACAGCAACTTCTTTTTTCAGGGCAAATTTTCGCACAATTCTCCGAAATAAAACCGCCCCCACCACACCCAACAGCAACATTCCCACACCACCCCAAGGAATTGCCGTCACTAGCAAACCCAAAATATAACTAAGACAGATAATTATTCCACTCGTCTGCATCATAAAAAATTTAATTGCCAAAGCACCCAGTATAGAAAATACAGCATCAATATCAAAATTGAATTTGTTTTCTACACAAATAATTCATCTCTGGTAGCTTTGGCAATCACAACATCACAAAGAAATACCTAAATTCAAACCTAATACCGCATGAACAAACATAATCAATAGCACCGTGCTTCCTAGATAAGCATGAACAGCACGCAACCCAGCCCTATCTCCAAAAAATCCACTCAGAGAAATCACACCATTAATTAATAACAGTATCAACACCACTGAACCTGTCCAAAAATGAGGACTTTCCAACAAAGGTTTTTTCTGCATCACCAGCGACAAAATCCCGCCAGTATATCCCCCCGCCAAAAATACAAACAACCAAGGAGCTAACTGGCGATGAGCATTACGGCTTTGAATTGCCGCCTCCTTATCCTTACCGTCCAGCAACTTACCACGCCAACCCGTCACACCCACAAAAGTTCCCACCACAAAAATCACAATCCCCATCATCGCTGGATGTCCCCAATGCACAATCACTTCAGGAACACCCAAAGAACGAAACCAAGCTGCAATGGGTTCTAATAGTTGACTCAATCTTTCTGCCATCTTCTTTACATTTCTTAAACTTAACCAAGTTTAACCTATGGAAGACGTAAGTAGTTAAACCAATGATTAATCATACTAGAATTTTTTATGATCTCTATCTATGATCAACATAAAAAAAATCATTTTCAGTCATTAAACCCTAATTATTAAGAAAATTAAAAAAAATCTCATTTTTTTTAAATAAGTAATATTATCATCACTAGTCAATAAATTGACAATCAATCAATCAATCAATTAAATACACACAACTTGCCGATTCACAAGGATGTTGACATGAGTATCCAGTAAAAAGTTATCAAATAGACCATCTTAACTTTTACTTACCTAGAGAACACCTGGAATAAAGATGGCATCAATAGACAATTTTCTGTTCTTTAAAGATGTCTACAAGACCTAACAGTTATTTTTTGTTTTTTTCAACTTTAAAAGAGAGTTAATTAACCAATGACAGAGATCAATTTTGAACCTAAAGCCACTAAATACAGTGGTAACAATGCCTACTTATTAGCGCAAGCCGCTAAACTTGCCTACAAACCATCGAAGGATGTAGAAAATACCGTCAAAAATGAGTGGAAAATGCCCAATGTTCGTTTTATTGATCAAAACGAAACTCAATGCTTCGTTGCTGGAGATGAGGAGAAGATTATTATTTCCTTTCGAGGCACAGAACCCAGCAAAATGCAAGATTTGATGAGTGATCTAAAACTGAGATTTGCAGATCACTCCTTAGGAAGAGTTCATCGTGGCTTTTTAAAAGCCATTGATTATGCCTGGGGTGATACCATCAAAACCATTCAAGAATTTCAAACTCAAGATCAAACAATTTGGTTTGCAGGTCATAGTTTGGGCGCTGCTTTAGCCACATTAGGCGTAGCTAAAATGTATGATCTTCATCAACCAGTACATGGTTTATATACCTTTGGACAACCCCGCACCGGAGATACTGAATTTGCGGAAAAATTTGATGCCAAATACCAATCATCCAGTTTCCGGTTTGTTCACAATAACGACATTGTTACTCGTGTTCCTCTTAGCACAATGGGATATAAACACATAGGCACATTTTTGTATTTTGATGCCGCCAAAACCCTCCACAAAGATATACACTGGTGGAATGAATTTAAAGATAGAGTTAAAGGCTCAATTGAAGATTTAGGAAAACCCGGCATTGATGGCATTAAAGATCATGACATGGATGCGTATATTAAAGGCATTGAGAAAAATCTGAATACAAATCCTTTTGAATAGCATAACTCTTGCAAAAAAAGCAACAGCACCTAAAATTTTGTGCGTTACCAGTTTAAATTGGTAACGCCAACTCCCATTTCTATCTTGTAGCCACAGTATTCATCAACATTGGAAATCCCAGCTTTTCCCGTTGCTGAACATATAGATGAGCCACCTTTCTAGCCAAATGCCGAATCCTTGTAATATAACGAGTGCGTTCCGTCACAGAAATTACACCTCTGGCATCCAGCAAATTAAAAGCATGAGAACACTTAATTACATAGTCCAAACTAGGTAAAACCAGCCCTCGTTCCGTTAACTGAGTAGCTTCCTGCTCATATAAACCAAACAAAGTCAGCAACATCTCAGGATTAGACGCTTCAAAATTATAAGTACACTGCTCAATCTCACCCTGAAGATGTACATCCCCATAAGTAAGATCATCCGTCCACTGAATCTTAATAATAGCCTCCACTTGCTGAAGATACATCACCAACCGCTCTAAACCATAGGTAATCTCAATAGATACAGGACGGCAATCAATACCTCCACACTGCTGGAAATAAGTAAACTGGGTAATTTCCATCCCATCTAACCATACTTCCCAGCCAGTACCCCAAGCACCGACCGTCGCATCTTCCCAGTTATCCTCCACAAAACGAATATCATGATCTTCAGGACAAATCCCTAAAGCCCTTAAAGAATCAAGGTAAATCTCCTGAATATCATCCGGTGACGGCTTAATCAACACTTGATATTGATAGTAATGCTGAAACCGGTTCGGATTTTCCCCATAACGTCCATCAGTCGGACGACGACAAGGCTCAACATAAGCTACAGACCAAGGCTCAGGACCCAAAGCCCTTAAAAAAGTATGGGGATTCTTAGTACCTGCCCCCTTCTCCATATCATAGGGCTGGGCAATCAAGCAACCACGATCTCCCCAAAACTGATGCAATATCGCTATTACTGACTGAAAATTCACTATCTACTTCTTCCTTAAGTCAACAATGTCTAACCCATTGTGGACTAAACCCAGCATTATGAGCAGGTTTCAACCAAATAAAAATCCACCCCAAAAAAAGATTGAAAAAGTAGTTGACATTCTAAAGGAGGTTCGATATATTAAATAAGTGCCTGAAGCGAGGCGAAAACGAAGCCACGCCGAAAGCGCACCGAACCTTGAAAACATTATAGTTTGAAAGACAGTATACAACAAGTACCTGCGTCAAGTAAAGAAAATGACAGGACTGAAGTAAAAAACAGTCAAAAAGAGCAACAAACTCAAAATGGAGAGTTTGATCCTGGCTCAGGATG
>JACCDP011501973.1_pt1 | contig 33101 bp, 17 predicted proteins | sample 7445841 | NCBI WGS metagenome assembly JACCDP01 (sample SAMN15323441, study PRJNA562643) | freshwater metagenome | isolation source: river surface water | place: USA:Blue River Watershed | collected 2017-08-17 | reverse complement strand
TTTTTGGAGGTTTGGATCGGTAGTTCAGTTGGTTAGAATGCCGCCCTGTCACGGCGGAGGTCGCGGGTTCGAGTCCCGTCCGGTCCGCAAAAGCCCTTAACTTTCAATGAGTTAGGGGCTTTTTTGTGTAAATTCTATCTTAATTACAAGCAGCCTTTATTTCTGCTTCAATGTTTTTCTTAAAACCCAATTGTTTGGCTTTTGTAAAGTCCTCACAAGCTCCTACTTTATCATTTTCCCTGAGTTTTATCAAACCTCTTGTAAAATAGTTATCATTTACATTTGGATATGCTTTTATAGCCTGATCAACATTCTTTTTAGCTTCATCCACATTACCTAAATAAAAATTACACTTTCCAAAAAAAGTATAAATCCCGTCTTTTGTATAGGGGTCCCATTTTTTTACCATTTCTAAATCTTTTAAGGCCTCTTTATATTGCTTTACTTCAATTTTACAAATGGCTCTATTATAATAAGCATTGATAAATGGCGATATAGAATTTAACTGAATAGCCTTTGTAAAATCTGTGATTGCTTCTGAATTTTTATTTAAGCTCATTTTAGCAACTCCTCTATAAAAATATGCTTCATGATCACTGGGAAAATATTTCAGGCAGTCACTTAGGTAAGTAATACTTTTGGCATAGATATCAGGTCTTTCTTCACTATTTTGATTAATCATGGTAATCGCAGAAATCTTATTAAGGTATGCATCTCCTTTGCTTTGGGCAATTAAACCATTTGAGAATAAAATAGAGACAAAGCATAAGGTAAAGATTATTGTATTTTTTTGCATGCAATTTAATTTTAAATTTATAGCCAATCTAAATACTATATCCACTTACTAGTACATGTAGGACTGTATAGGCATTATCCAATTTAATAATTTACCACAGCTCTAACACTGAAAGGTGGTGTAATTTCTTTTCTAATCCGAAAAAGGTACTAATAAATCTAAGTTTTACTCAAATATGTATATACAATACAATTATTCTCCTAGCTATTGTTTAGCTGGATTCCTATTATTATACTCTAATTGACTTTCATCTTGGCTAGAGCAGAAATTAAAAATAAATTGGTTATAATTTCTAATTACAATAATCAAAAGATTAGAATTCCTTAGAATAGACTATTTTATCATTGATAGTTAAAATCATTTTTTTAGCCGTGCAGATAATATATTTATTTTGTTCTCGATCAAAATTTACCGGGTCTATGTAACTCGTTGTTTTACTGTTTTTTGTAGGTAAAAATAGGATGTACAACTTTGTTTCGTTGTTCGAGTCCTCATAATCAACTCCTAATTTTTTAGAAAGAGGGAGAAACAAATACTCTTCTTTTGTCGCTAAACTCCCTAGTTGAGGATATATTGTTTTAGGAGTGAAAGTTAAATTAGAAAAAGTGAGGTAGTCTAAATTATTACTTATTCCAACTTCTTTCACGCTCTTACTGCTCATCATAATAGAAAGACCACTTCTTTTTAAATCATATTCCACACCATTAACATACCTTCTTGAAGGAGTCAGATTCAATTCAATATAACTTAATTTACTAAGGCCATTCTTTATTTTAACTAAGGAGTCGGAAAGAGATTTATATTCACTTGAACTTTTAAATACTGTTTCTTTAAGTGGGGTTGAATACTGGTCTTGTAAATCAAAATAAGTCAAAACTGTACTAAAGTAATTGTCATATAGTGAAGTTTCTAATTTTCTTTGTTCAGTATTTTCAACTTCAATTTTCTGATAGTTTCGAAATAGAGAATCAACATTTTGTCCAAATGAAGAATTTGCAGACAAAGCCAATGCTAACAAACAGGTGAATTTGAATAAGGTAATTTTCATAATATGTATTTTGAATTTTTTTTATAAATTGGTGAATTTTATATTCTAGCATTCGATCCTCAACTCGAAAAAAATCAAACGCTAGATCTCCATTTTGAAATATTCAAATTAGAAAAAAATTATTTGATATATAAATATTCAAGTATATCTTGAGGACGAATATCGTCCGAAACATTTGGATATACTGATTTACTAGGGAACATCAATAGCATTTTTTCACTCCAAATATTTTTTTTGAGTCTATTATTTTCTATCCCCCATTTATTTTTTTGCAAAAAATATTCTAATCTAATTGTATTGGAGTCTTTGTAGGAACTCAATACATCGTCATTAAGTTTTGATAAATCGATTTTATGTGGAATGGTTCCGCTAATAATATCATCTGACGAGTTGCGCCCCATTACTTTAAATATAATCTCTGGATCAAATGAAATGTTATCATTAAACCATTTAATTTTTTCATCATCTAATGTAAAATACCCGTATCCTTTAACTATTTCATTTTCCTTGAAGAGTTCGATATCATTGAATACTTTAGGTTTTTTTGAATTATCATATAACCCTACAGTAACAAAAACAGTTTTACTACCTCCCATCTTATTAAAATCATTTAAAACCAATTCGTTGAAAAGTTCAAAATTTTTGATATTACCACCTTTGTTCTCAAGATCAAAACTAAAATAGACGTAAAGCTTTTCTTCTATTTTGACTTTTTTATCTGGGTCTCTCTCAAGAACATCAACTTTTTGTTTTCTTTCAATTACACTTTTCCCAATTTTAAAATTTGATATTTTCAGATTATCATTTTCTAAAGTAGAGTTAATCCACATATATATTCCGAATCCAAGTATTGAGATTGATAGTAATGCTGATACGAAATTTACTACAGTATTATCCGTATTCTGCTTTTCCTTTTTTACAAAGATTTTCAATAATAATATTCTGAATATTCTATACAAAATATAAAATGAACTAAATGCAATAACGTATCCTAAAATTTGTCCTCCAAAAAACATAATATTTATATTTTAATTTTCATGAATATAACATTTATTCTATTTACACAAGTGTAAAACCTAAATAAACATTTTACAACAACAGTTTTAGACTATAATTCATGTATTAATGAGTATTTTAGAATAATTAATTTTAATCTTATTATTTCAACAACACCCTATTAAAAATAACAATTATTAATTAACTTTCAACATATTAAGTATACCAATAATTAACTATATTACCTCAAAATATAATAAGCATGAAAAGAATCTTACTAATTTTATGTTCCAGTATTTTTATAGTTAGTTGTTCAAAAAATGGCCTAAATTCTTCTACTCCATCTTCGCTGAAAATTAAATATGAAATGATTTTTAGCAGTCCACTAAGTTCTTATCCCCCTTCTGTGATAGGCCCTGGAGCAGTTTATTGAATCACTTACATAGATTCAGTTGGAAAGGGAATACAAACTTACCCAACTCTCACAGGTACATCTTGGAATCAAGATGTTGCAATAGTTACTAAATCTTGACCCATTGACCTTAGTTTTATAACAACACAATTTTATTTAACTTTAAAAGGCACAATAATTTCAAATATTTTTTTAGATAATGTGCTTTAGAAAACTAGAACAGATACAACTACAAACTTTTCAAGTAATGGTATAATTTATAATAGGGCTGCTCTTGGGACTTTTTTTTCTTATTCAAATTAAAATCACTAAGAGTTATACTCCACAAAAGCCCTTATCTTTCAATGAGTTAGGGACTTTTTTGCACTCACAACTTACCAGAATATCTGAACCATTCAAAATCGGCATAATTAGTTGTACTTTGTCCATTACTGCTCGCATACATGCCTATATAAGTGCCTGTAAAACCTCCCGCATTAATCCTACTTAGCGTTCTCCCATCTACATTACTAATAATCGTTTTCCAGGTTCCATTGGCTTCTTTCACTTTAAAACCATAAGCCTGACCATTAGCAAAAATGCCCAATTCAATGGATTTTTGATTACTAGGTGATGTCGCCAATATTGTTTCTTTTCCTGCGTGCCTCTTTGTTACAACCAATTGCCCTACCCCATCTTTATTTATTTTTTCAAACCTAAAATGATAGTCGTTGTTCATAAACAAAATCAAGCCTGCGGTTTCATTTGGTGAATGAGGAGTAAATGTCATTTTACAAAAGGCTTCAAAACTAGTGTCTTGTTGACGTCTACCAATAAATGCTGGTGATACAAGTTGTGTGATTGTTTCTGGCAATAAATGAATACGAAGTGAACCTATATTTTCTTGCAAAGACCAAAATTTAGTATTGGGTGTTCTTAAAAAATTCCACTCAAAACCTAAAGTATCTGCATCAAATTCTTCTATTGCGGATTTATTCTTGATTGCAAATATTGGCAAATTTGGTCCATCTTGTTCAAATAAAATCTTTCCAATTCCTGGGTTTACAACAGGCCAATTTTCTTCCCAAGAAACAGGTGTTAAAAAAGTTTCTCTACCTAAGTTATAATGAAAGCCTCCATAAGGTCTTACACCAAGTAATACCATCCACCATTCTCCATTTTGTGTATCAACAATATCCGCATGCCCTGTACATGCAATAGGGTAACTACGTCCTAAGTTGCGGTGCGTAAGAATAGGATTTTTTTTATTGGACTCATAAGGGCCTCTAATATTTTTACTTCTAAATACTGTGACAGCATGATTTTCACCAGTACCACCTTCTGCGATGATTAAATAATAGTACCCGTCTTTTTTATAAATATGTGGCGCTTCGGCACTTTGTGCGTCATGTAGTGCGCCTTCAACTAAAATAACCGTTTTTTCACCCACTAGTTTTTGTTGCTTTATATCAAACTCTTGCAACCAAATATGTCGTTTTTTTGAGTCTGGGGTATTGTCAACTGGCCTTCCATTACCGGTATAATATACTTTGTTATCAGTATCAAAAAAGAGAGAAGGATCTATACCTGGCGCATCTTTAATCCATATAGGATCGGACCAAGGACCAGCAGGATTGGTTGCCGTAACATAAAAATTACCACCCTTTCCAATTAAAGTATTGATCACATAATAAACACCATTATTATATCGAATGGTGGGTGCATACACGCCTCCAGAAACTCGAACAGTATCTAAATTAAGTTGGCTTGGCCTATCTAACACATGACCTATTTGCTCCCAATGCACTAAATCTTTACTATGAAAAATTGGAATACCCGGATAATATTCAAAAGATGATGTTACTAAATAATAATCTTCACCTACCCTGCAAATAGAAGGATCTGGATAAAACCCTTTAAGTATAGGATTTTGCAGCGTGGGTTTATTAAAATTCTGTGCGTATAGAAAAGTAGTACTTAAAACAAAACATAAGGTAATAAAGGGTTTCATTGACTATTTGTTTTCTAGTAATACAAAATAATTAGGTACAAATTTACCCTTGCTTACAAACCCTTGCACCTTAGCTTTTCGAATGGCATTACAAAAACCCATTTCACTATGCGCATCTCCAAAGCCATCTATATGCGCCTTATCAACAAAAAATGCCTTTCCATTGATTCTCACAGCAAGGGTACAGCCTTTTCCGGACATTTTAAATTGACACTGTCCGCAAGCAGCATCAACCATTAAAACTTTTTTTGTAGGATCTAATTTTGTAAAAGTTGAATCTTGAGAAAAAGCACTAAGACTCATAATGCTAAACACAAAATAGAAAAGCTTACGTTTCATAATTATTTATTTATGATTTCTTTAATGATACCTAAATTCTTGTAATCAATTACCGCATCAGACATGGAATTGACACTTTCAATAACGAGTTTACGTTTGTTCAGATCATCCCATACCTCCTGCAATGGATGCATGTTTACTTTTACAAAAAACAAACTAATATCACCACCAATACCAACCGTTGTTTGGGTTTCCGTTCTAAAATATAAATCATTAATTGACTTAGGCGTTGGCTTAGTATAACTAGGCAGTTGACTTAAAGAATGCAGCGATGTTAGTGTCCAAACATACCTTCTAAACATAGCATCTTGTTTAGAAATCAGAGCCGATACTTTTTCACTAGAGCGTCTTAATTTTTCTCCATCTCCTACCGGCAGGTGCATATCAAAAAATGAAAGTCCTAGTTTTTGAGTAGGATAAAAACCGCTTGGAAAACAAAAGCCAATGGTATGTAATTGTCCGTCTTTTAAAATAGCAACATCTTCTTCTAACTGAGTGCAAATTTCTGGAAGTCTTGTATTTATATCAAAGCCACAAAAGGCATTTAGGTAATGTAAATAATCATTATTGGTAGTTCCGCAAACAAGCGTTCCATGTAATACAAGCTCCTTCTTTTTTTCTAATAAATAGAAAGGATCCGGATGCGCATTAAATGCAGCACCTTCATATTTTACAATATCAGGCCCAACGGTGTAAGGAACTTTTACTGGAAATATCATTTGAAAATTAAAATATCTTTTACAATAGCAGTGCCTTGCTTTTCTTTTTTAATAAAGCCCCTATACATCCCTTCGGTACAAAAAGGAAGTGCGATATTACCATTTTTATCTACGGCTATAAGTCCACCATCACCACCAAGTGCTGGAAGCTCTTTCATCACAAGTGTTTCAGAAGCAAGCGCTAAACTTTGACCACCAAACTCCATCCTGTCACTGATACTCTTTGCCATTACAAGCCTTAAAAAATATTCGCCCCAACCCGTACAACTAATTGCCACTGTATTATTATTTGCATAGGTACCACTTCCAATAATGGGCGCATCGCCAATTCTACCCCATTTTTTATTAGTCATACCACCAGTACTTGTAGCTGCTGCTAAATTCCCATGGGTATCAAGTGCAACAGCACCAACAGTCCCATATTTATCTTTACGACGCTGCTCATCAATTTCAGTTACGTTAGCAATTTGTCCACCCTTTTTTAATTGATCAACTGAATCGCGCTCTTTAGCGCGCTGTAAACCCTTCCATCTTTCTGGTGTATAAAAATAAGATGGATCAACTATTTCAATACCTTGATGGGCAGCAAATGCTTCGGCGCCTCTTCCACTTAATAAAACGTGTTCTGATTTTTCCATTACAGCCCTTGCAGCAGAAATGGGATTTTTAATTGTTCTAACACCAGCAATAGAACCGGCTGCTAATGTTTTGCCATCCATAATTGCTGCATCGAGTTCATTAATCCCTTCACTTGTAAATACAGCACCTTTACCTGCATTAAAAAGCGGATTATTTTCTAGCACCCTAACAGTAGCTTCAACAGCGTCTAGTGCGGTTCCGCCTTTTTCTAAAATGGCATTGCCTACAAGTAGTGCGCTATCCAGTCCCCTTTTATATTTTGCCTCAAATGCAGGTGTAAACTGGCTTTTGTTAAGCGTTCCAGCTCCCCCATGAATCACCAAAACATATTTTCCGGTATTGTCTTTAATAGAGACTGTTTGCTGTGCAAATATTGAATTTGAACAAAAAGTAAGTAGTATATAAATAAGTATACGCATAACTGGTATTTGAAGCAATTTAATATAATCTATGGATTTTATTACCTTTAAATCAATGAGGAAGCCAGCTTCTATATTTTATTATTGGGTGTGTATATGCTGGCTCATGTTTAACAGCTGCGCCAAAGACCTCTCCTACGAGGATGGCGGTACCATAAAAACCACTCCTGTTGCGGTTGCTGGAAAAGATCAATCCATTTTGTTACCACAAGATTCTACCTTTTTAGACGGTAGTAAATCGTTTGATAAAAATGGAAGTATTACAAATTACAAATGGACAAAATTAAGTGGTCCAGCAAACAATACTATTATATCTCCGACATCAAAAACCACATGGATAAAAAAACTAACCGAAGGTGTTTATGTTTTTGAACTTTCTGTTACTAATAATTATAAATTAACAGCAACAGATACCCTTACCATTTATGTAGACAAAACTAAAATAGCTAGACCTCCCGACGCTCAGGCTGGACTGGATCAAACCATTCAGCTTCCTAATAATTCAGTTACACTTGATGGAAGCGCCTCTTCAGATCCAGACAACGACATTAGTGATTATTTATGGACAAGAATTAAAGGCACAGGAAATCCAACGTATACATCACCTGCAAATGCTATAACAGATGTTACTAAATTAACTGCGGGGCTTCATGTATTTGAACTTAGGGTTACAGATGCAACTGGACTCGTAGACAGGGATACGCTCACGGTTCAGGTAAATGAAGCCCCTGGCGTTCCGCCCATAGCTATTGCAGGCGCCAATCAAAACATCCCTTACGATTTAACAAAATGCAGTACCAGCCCAGAAATTATTTCGCTTAACGGATCAGCATCATACGATCCGGATGGCACTATCACAAAATACAATTGGCAAACTATTTTTCCAATTAATGGAGCTATTGCAATTTCAAATTCAAGCAAAGCACAAGCATCCGTTACTGGACTTTTAGCCGGAAAATATATTTTTGAATTAAGTGTCACAGACAATGACGGCAATGTAAAAAAAGATACCACACAATTAAATATAGTGGCAACTAATAGGCAGCTCATTGGGGCAAGGCTAACCCCTGTTGGATCACTTTCTGAAAAACGAAAAGTATCTGGCGTTGGTTTTGTTGGGACTAAAATATTTTTAGCGGGAGGAAGATATCCGCCTACTGGACCAGGACCAAATTTTACTTCAAGAGTAGACATATATGATGTAGCAACTAAAGACTGGACAACTACCGAACTCAGTCAAAAAAAATGGGGCGTTGCTACTGCGGTTGCAGGTAATAAATTATTTTTTGGAGGCGGAACAGCACTACAAGGCAACGCTGCTCCTACTACAAGGGTGGATATTTTTGATATTGTAGATCAAAAATGGACAACTACAGAGCTGCCTAAAGCCGGACAATACACGGCAATTGCACAAGGCAACAAAATTTTATTTGCGGGAGGCAGCTCAGTATATATGTATGATTATTTGTCAGAAAAATGGAGCAGTAAAACACTTAGCCAGTCACGCGTAAGCATCGCTGCAACTAGTGTTGGAGGCATTGTCTATTTTTCGGGTGGTGCCACAAGTATAGTTGGCGGAAGCCCATTTGATAACATAGACATGTATGAACCAAAAACAAATAGTTGGAGCGTATCGAATATGAGCAAAGCAAAATATGCGCTCGCTTCTATTGGCCTAAGAGGAAAGGCACTTTGGGCAGGGGGTATCACCGAAAAAGGCTTAACAAATGAAGTTGAAATTTTAGATTTACTGAATGGTAAGGGCACTACTTTTCATTGCCTATTTCAGCCCGGATCTTTTAGTACCAACAGTATAGGAAAACTTGGCAACTATATTGTTTTCTTCCCGGACAGTGGTGATGATAAAACCAGATTTGACATATATGATTCACTTAACGACAAATGGTTTATTGGCGTTTTGGATAAAAAAATTGGCCCTGCCATTTTAGTTACAGCAGGGCCAGAATTATATGTTGTAGGATCTTCTACGCCAGGTGTCGACTACTACGATCAGCTCTGGAAATTAGATTTTTAAAATTCAATAATAAGTCCAATACTTGGTAGTATGGTTGATTGTGAATTTTTCAAATACACTGGAACCGCATTACTTCCATCGGGCATTAATGGCTTTCCGTCGGTAGTTACAAAAGCTGTATTTGATTCATTTCGTTTAAAGGTATATAAATCGGCTTCCTTAGCTTCTGATCCGTAAAAATTAGTGATATCGATGTAAAAATCAAGCGTTGTTTTTTTGAAATTCCACTTTTTATCAAATCTTATATCTGCTGCATTAAATGCAGAAAGTCGTTGGGAGTTAATCCTAGAATAATCAAAAATACCAGAACCAATAGCTAAATAATTAGCTCTGCTTAACGGTTCGTTATACGGCGTAAAAGGAGCTGCACCTTGGTATCTAAATTTTAAACCAATTTCCCAGTTCTTTGGAAGTTTATAACCAGCCGTCATGCTTATTAGTTGTCTATTATCCCAACTAGCCGAAACAAATTTATTATCGAGCCCTGTAAATTCACTTCGGTAAAAAGTATAACTCAATACACCAAAAAAGTTTTTGGTTAATTTTTGCTGTGCAAAAAATTCAAAGCCATAAGCCCTACCTTTTCCAAATTGCGCGATGGGTTCGTTACCAATCGCTCCAAACTCCAATCCTTTGTTAGCAATACTTATACCATCATTAATACTAACAGGATAATTACTATATGCTTTATAGAATCCTTCCACGGTAATTCTAGAAGTATTTTTAGGCAAGTATTCAAAACCTGCAACATAATGTGTTGATTGAATATATGCTCCAGGATTTGTTTTTTCGCCCCTACTGCTATTGCTAAAGTTTAATTGCGTATAGGTAGGCAGCCTATAATAAATACCATAACTCGCATTGAATCGAAGTACATCTGATATAGCCAAACTTGCACTAAGTCTTGGACTCAATTGTTTTAATGGATTTGATTCGCTATTGCTTAAATTATTGGCATCCATACGTAAACCACCACTAAGCGATAGTTTATCATTTAATACTCTTGTGCCAATTTGTGCAAATCCACCGTAACGAATAAAATTTGTATTGGTTTTGCTTTGAACAATCAATGAAGGATAAATGAGTGGATTAGTGGACTTATTTAAAACCTGAAAAAAGTCATTATCGAATCTTACCAATTGGCCTGTTACACCATAGCTTAATGTAATATTGTCGTAATTTTTTGTAACGTCCCACCTGATTTTACTCTCCGCCTCAATGCTTTTTATTTTTAGTGTGCGCTGCAGCTCAATAGGATTTTTATTGTCTTCAAATTTATTAGCCTGATTGTCTAAAAAATTTCTACTGATACTCAAATTCCAATAACCCTTTGGTATAATTTTTTTAATGGTAGTACCTAATGTATAACTATTTTGATCGATGGTTGGGCTATTCCCAAGTACATATTGATTTTCGGCCGTTAAACTATCTGGTGTTATAAACTTGAATCGATCAATAGCACCAACGCCAAGAAATGTTAATGTTGTTTTATCATTAATGCGCGTTGTGGTTTTAAATTGAAAATCGGAATAGTTAGGTAAAAAAGACCAATTAAGTAAACCGGCAAGTATACCTAAGCTACTTTTACGAGCCGAAGCCACAAAAGTTGTTTTTTTAGACATCGGACCATCAAGTGTTAGCACACTTTCTGTTAAACTAAGTCTGATATTTCCCTGGAACTTATTTGGGTTGCCATTTTTTTGTTTGAATTGAAATACACTACTTAAGGCATTACCGTATCTAGCATCAAAAGCAGAAGTACTCAGCTTTACATCCTCAATTAAGAGCACATTTAAAATTCCAGCAGGGCCGCCTCCACTTCCCTGTGTACCAAAGTGATTAATAATAGGAATTTCTATCCCGTCTAAATAAAAAACGTTTTCGCTTGGGGCGCCTCCTCTAATGATAATGTCATTTCTAAAAGTACCTCCTGCAGCACCGCCGCCTACACCTGGCAAAGATTGTATGACCCTACTAATATCAAAAAAACCTCCAGGATTGTTTTTAATATCCTCGGTAGTTAAGCGCTGAATACTTAATGGACTTTCGAGTGTTGCAGCCTTTGCAGAATTTCTTCTGCTAGTTACAGTAACACTTGATAATTGATTTACTAACTCCTCTAATTCTAATTGAATATTATTTTCATTACCAGTAGTAACAGGTATATTATTAAGCTGTTTGGTTTTAAATCCAACACCTGAAACCTCTAATGTATAAGCGCCGGGCTTTAACTGCGAAAACCTAAAATTTCCGAGGGAATCTGAAATTGTTTTTACATTTCCAGGTAATACTTGAATCGTTAAGCCAGCTACTCGTTGCTGGGTTTTTTTATTGTATACAGTACCACTTAATTTTCCAGTAGTTTGCCCTATTACAAAAAGAGGACCTAAAAGGAAGGCAAAAAAGGCTAATTTTTGTGCAATTTTCATATTTCGATGCTTTGTAGTTGTTAAACATATGACCCCGTTAAATGTTTGCAGCTGAGCAAGTTTTTGCAAGTTTTTGATTGATTTGACCTAATACATGCAATTTTTACCTAATTCATGCGTTAAATCAGCGCTATTTCTAGGGTATTTATACTTATTTTAGACGAAAATCGGCTATTTTTAAGGCCAGGAAATTGAACTGCTGGCTATCTATCCCCTCCAGCCTGTCTAGTTTCAACCATTTGTTTGGGCCCTGTCTGTGGATGGACAACCCAAAACAAAAAAAAGTAAGTATGAATAAACATATCAAGATCCCCCACTTGAAGCAGTATTGCTTTGCATTTTTTTTATTGTGTTTTAAAATTGCCGGTGCGCAAATGATTCCGTTTACTCAGAATTATTCTGCACCATTAATGGTCAATCCTGCAACCAATGGTTTGTTTAATGGCCGTGCAAGCATGCAATCAAATTTCAAAAGTCAGTGGGGTAATGTTGCTTATCCTTATGTTACCGGTGTATTTAATGGAGAGGTAAGAATTTTAGACAATTTTATTGGTGCTAACGATATAGCTGCTGTTGGAGTTCTAGCTGTTTATGATAAGTCTAATGATGGAGGATTTAAGCAAACCCAACTAGGTGGCAACTTCTCATTTCATAAAGCTATTGATCAATCTGGAAGTTTAAGACTTGGATTTGGTGCTCAAATGAGCTATCGTTCTTATTTATTAGACTATACCAAACTAACTTTCCAATCTCAATTTACTCCTTACATTGGATATAATAGCAGCATACCAAGTGGCGAAGGTTTTGGCTTTTCATCTAACATATTTGATTATAGCGCAGGTCTCCTACTTTCTTATTTAGAAGAAAACTTTAGTTACTATGTTGGAGTTGCAGGATCACATTTAAATAGACCTACAAGCAGTAATAACAATCTTTCATTTAGCATACCACCCGGACTAACCGCACATGGCGGCATTTCATTAAGTGATAAAAATGAAAACCGCTTGTATGGTTCATTTGCCCATACAAGATCTGAAGCAAGCAATTTTACAACACTTGGGATTGTTTATGGCCGAAACATCAATGGCTATATAGATGAAGATGGCGACGAATTTCAGATAGGTGCATTTATGCGATTCAAAGATTCTTTTGCACCTTATGTTGGTTATAAAAAAGGGAACTTATCAGTGGGCTTAAACTACGACATTACTACCTCAGAGTTAAGACTAGCTAGAGCTGGCGCAGGTTCATTAGAACTTAATTTAAAGATGATGCTGTTTGACGATCCAAACAATGATCAATTAAAGAAATTAAAGTGCCGATTTATTTTGTGGTAACATATACCATCCAAAAATTATTATTTAAGAAATTTAATATAGTGCTGAATGAAAAATTTTATTAAAAATAAAATTGTTATTGCCTTTTTAACGCTGTTGCTTCCAGTTGCTACAATAGCCCAATTAGGAGCTACGCCTGAGGCATTAATTTCAGGAACTTATGCAAAAGGTTCGTCTATTGTTTTACCATTTTCAGTTGGAAATACTTGTTTTAAGCCTGATAATGTATTTGAACTATACCTTTCCCCTTCAGATTTTTCTAGTGACGCTGGGATATTAATTGGAAGTTTTAGAGCCACTTATGCAAATTTCATAAATGGACTAATTCCATCAGATGCAAACTTTAGTCCAGTAGCCGGTCAAGTATACCAGCTAAAAATAAAGGCAACAAGTCCATCTGTCCCAATATCGGATTGGGTTTGCCCTGTTAAATTCTCAATTGCTGCAAATTCAGGACCATCAGCACTTGTGTCGCCACTAAACTCTCAAAATGTAATTTTAAGAGATAGCATATTTGGTAATTGTCAATCCTCAAGCTTAACTGACATTTCATTTACTATTTCAAAAGCCATTTCTAATACTACAGCAAATACATTAACTGCATATTTAAAAAATGAAATTAATTCCTCAATTATTTCAGGTATTGACATTAGCTCTTCCGGTTATATTAAAAGCTATGCTAGTGGAGGCAAATATAGTTTTATAGTAACCTCTACTGGATCAAACGGGTCAATTAGTACAAGAGGCTATATTATTGCAAACCTAAAAACTGCAACCGGGATTACTTTTAATCTGTTGCAAGGATGCGCCCCTGAAACACTCACTATTAATATCCCAATTACAGGACAAGGCATTCAAAATAACGATCCCTCATTTCAATATCAAATAGATTGGGGAGATGGAACTATTGAAGTAAAATCACACTGCCAGGTGATTAGTGCTTCTGGTAACTTTAATCACTCCTATAATACAACATCTTGTACGGATCCGGATAAAAAATATACAATAACTGTTACTACATTACAATCCCTTGTAAGCGGAGCTAATACAAATCCAAATTACTGCAATTCACCCACTAGCCCAGCTACAGGAACCGCCGTAATTGGCCTTCCTGAAGTAGCAAATTTTACATCCCCAAGTTACGCATGTATAAATAGCACTATTCAATTTATAAACCAATCTGATCCGGGAACAAGACCAATTATAGATGCTAATAACGTGGTAACTAACTGTGATGTAAATCCACCATTCCAAAGCAAATGGTACATAAATCAGCCCACACCAATTGACATAGTGGCCGCAACCCCTCTTTCGTTGTACGATGGCTACAAAAATGATCCGGGTCATAACTTTTCTAGAAGTTTTACTACAATTGGACTACACACAATTTCATTAGTAGTTACAAATAACTTTTGTAGAAATCAAAAGGAATTGAGCAAAACAATTTGTATAGAAAAAGCTCCAATAGCTCGTTTCGGATATAATGTTGCTGACGGTACAGGATTTACAACAGGAAATGGAGATACCACTTTTTGCTTTAACAATTCCGCTTTTACAATTCCTAACAGATCTAATGTAATGGCCGACAGTGTTCCATGCTCTAATACAACTTATGCTTGGGTTTTAAAAAATAGCAGTAATGTTACAATTAGCAGTCAAACAACTTTAAACTTTACTTTTCCAGCAGCTGTTACGCCCGGAGTATACACATTAACACTTACTACCACTAATAGCTGTGGTGCCAATTCTAAGAGCCATACACTAACTGTATTAACTGCACCAAATATCACCACACAACCTACTGATAAAACTATATGTGATGGTGACAATACTACATTTACTGCAGCAGCAACTGGATCCAACATAACATACAAGTGGCAGGTAAAAATTCCAAGCGGAACCTATACAGACTTAACAAACACTGGTGTATATACTGGTGCAACAACAGCATCATTAACAATTACTGGTGCAACCGTTAGTATGAATGGTTACAAATACCAACTAATTGTTAGTGGCACTTGTACTCCTGCTGGGACCTCATCTGAAGTTACTTTAACTGTCAATCCAAGACCTACTGTTAATTCAATTAGCAATCAAGCTGTTTGTGCAGGTTCACCAGTAAGCACAATAAATATTACAGGAACAGTTTCATCAACAGTATTTACTTGGTCTAATAATAATACATCTATTGGGCTTACTGCATCTGGCACTGGCAATATAGCTTCATTTACAAGCCTCAATACAACCAACGTACCCGTGGTTTCAACTGTAATTGTAACACCAACCTATACAAATAATTCTGTTGCTTGTACTGGACCTACTTCATCATTTACAATTACTGTTAACCCAAAACCAGTTGTACCAAACCAAACGGCTACAATATGCAGTGGCGGCACTTTTACCACAACTCTAACAAATGCTGCGCCTTCAACAATTATACCAACAGGCACAACTTATACTTGGACTGTTGCCCCTAATGCTAATATCACTGGAACGTCTGATCAATCAACTCCGCAATCCAGTATTAGCCAAACATTAACCAACATCAGTAACACGGTACAAACAGTTGTTTATACCGTAACGCCAACAAGTGGTGCAGCTGGAACTTGTGTAGGATCAACATTCACAATAACTGTTACCGTAAATCCTAAGGCTACAATAGCAAACGCAACAGCAACTACTTGTAGTGGAATACAATTTACCGTTACTCCGAGTAATGGTACAGATATTGTTCCATCAGGTACAACTTATGCATGGTCGACACTACCAGTAGTTACTGGTAACTTGACAGGAGGCGCCACAGCAACAGCACAACTAAATGTCAATGCAACACTTAATAACCCTACTAATACCCCTCAAACTGCAACGTATACCGTAACACCAACAAGCGGATCATGTAATGGAGCAACTTTCACAGTAACAACAACCGTTAATCCAAAACCTGTCATTGCAAATAAAATAGTAACGATTTGCAATGGAGATGTATTTAATATAACGCCAACTGATGGAACTGATATTGTACCAACAAATACAACATACATTTGGTCAATTTCAACTAACGCAAATATTACTGGACAAAGCGCACAAGCTTCTCCACAATCCAGCATTGGGCAAACCTTAAGTAATGCTACAAATACTTCGCAAACAATAACATATACTGTAATACCAACTAGTGGTGCAGCAGGAACTTGCGGAGGATCAAATTTCACAATCGCAGTTACCATAAACCCTACACCTATAATTCCAAATCAAACAGCTACAATATGTAATGGTAATCCATTTACTATAACACCATCCAATGCAGCTCCAACAACTATTGTACCTGCAGGCACAACCTATACCTGGACAGTAGCTCCTAATAATGATGTAACTGGCGAATCAAACCAAACAAGTGCACAAACAAACATTTCCCAAACATTAACGAATACATCTGGAACAACTCAAACCGTTGTTTACACTGTTACTCCTAAATCTGGAAATTGCACAGGATCAACATTTACCGTAACTGTTACAGTTAACCCTACCGCTACAGTTAATTCATTTTCGTTAAATTCTCAAACACTATGTTTAAATGCAGTGCCGAATCAACTAAGTGTTAGTGCATCGATTTCAAATGGCACTATCACTGGGTATCAATGGTACAGTAATACTTCATCTTCAAATAATTTAGGTAGCCCAATAGCAGGGGCTACAACAAATACATATTTACCGCCAACAAATATTTCCGGAATTACTTATTACTACCTAGTAATAACAAATTCTTTCGCCTGTACTACAATAAGCAATCCTTCTGGCGCAATTACAGTCAATCCATTACCTACAATTTCAAGTCAGCCGTCACAAAACATACAAACAAAATGTTTAAACGAAGCATTCACAGCTTTATCTGTTAGCGCTTCGGCCGGAAGTGGGTCTATTTCAAAATATGAGTGGTATAGTAACACCACTAATAGCACAACAGGTGGTACAATAGTTGCAACCAACAATTCAAACGCATTAACTAATAGTTATACTCCATCATCATCAAGCGCGGGTGTTTTATATTACTATGTGATTGTATATAATACAAACGGATGTCAAATTACAAGTGCCATTTCTGCACCATTTACAGTAAATGATTTACCAAGTATAAGCGTACAACCTTCACTCAGTAATCAAACAGCTTGTTTGAATACTCCAACAACAAACTTAACAGTGAGCGCAAGCCCAGGAAGTGGCGATATTAGCACTTACACCTGGTATAAAACAACGAGTCTAACGCCTGTTTCATGGACAGTTGCAGCGACAAATACAACATCATCAACAACAAATACATTTACTCCTGCATCTAATACTGTAGGTACTCTTTACTATTATGTGCGTGTAACAAACTCTAACGGATGTATTAAAGCAAGTGATGCATCTGGATCTGTTACAATAAATCCTGTTGCCATAATAAGTAACCAATTAGATACTTATTGTAGCGGCACTTCATTTACAAGAACACTTTCTACTGGAGGCGGCAACACTGTTCCAGCAAATACAACATTTAGCTGGAATGCACCAAACATAACAGGCGGATTAACGGGTGGCGCACCTGGCACAGCACAAACAACGCTTAATGGAACACTTGTAAATCCGACCAATACACCACAAACTGCAACTTACACGATTACGCCAAGAACCGGAAGTTGTGATGGTGCTAACTTTACTTATACTGTTACTATTAACCCAAAGGCAAGTATTACAGTTGCTGATTTAAACATTTGTAGTGGTACCCCTTTTTCATTTACACCGACTGATGGCACCAACGGAAATATTATTCCTGCAAATACGACTTATGCATGGAATATTCCTGTAAGCAACCCAGCTGGTGCAGTTACAGGTGGTGCTGCAGCTTCAAGTCAAACAAACTTTAGTGGCAATTTAGCAAATACAACAAATACACAAAAAACAGCAACCTATACGGTAACACCTACTTCGCCAGTCGGACCTTGTACTGGAAGTAATTTCACTATTGTTGTTAACGTAAACGCTAGACCAGTAATTGCAAATAAAACACAAACAATTTGTAGTGGAACAGCTTTTAGCATAACACCCGCTAATGCAGGATCAGAAATTGTTCCAGCTAACACAACCTATAGTTGGACTGTTCAAGACAACACAAGCATTACTGGCGAATCAAATGGCAGCACTACAGGAAATACTATTGGTCAAACACTTACCAATAATACCAACTCGGTTCAAACGGTAATATATACTGTCACACCAGTGTCAGGTGATGTTGGCAATTGCACTGGGCCAACATTTACAATTACGGTTACTGTTAATCCAAAACCCGCTATCAGTGCAAAAACTGTTATCGCATGTAGCAATGAATTATTTACGACCATTATAACAAATGGCACTAATAATGATATAGTACCAAATGGCATTACCTATACATGGTCTGCGCCAATTGTAACAGGAAACATGACAGGCGGAGCCACAGGTAATGCCGCGTTAAGCGTGTCTGGTAACTTAACCAACCCAACCAGTGTAGAACAAACAGCTACTTATACTGTAAGTCCATCAGTACCAGGTAGCACTACTTGCACCGGCCAAGATTTTACAGTTGTAGCAACCATAAAACCAAAGGCAAGAATTGCAGCTAAAACTACAACGGCTTGTAGCAATGATCCATTCACATTTACATTTACAGATGGTGCTGGTACAGATTTAATCCCATCAGGAACCACTTACACTTGGTCTTCAGCTCCAAGTGTAACAGGTGGATTAACTGGTGGCGCCACAGGATCTAGCCAAAATACAGTTGGAGGAACTTTAGTAAACCCTTCTAATACTTCACAAACTGCGACCTATAATGTAACCGCAAACTCAAATGGATGCTCAAGTACGCAATTTTCTGCAACAGCAACTATTTATGCTAGACCATTTATAACCACTCAAAATGTTTTTAGCTGTAGTGGTACAGCATTTACTGTACCGTTAAATAATGGCGGTGGAAATATTTTACCAAATGCAACTACATTTACATGGACTGTTGCTCAAAATAACAACGTAAATGGTGCAACGAATGTAAACGTTGCTACATCTGCAATCACACAAACACTTACCAATATCACCAACACGGATCAAATTGTAGTTTATACTGTAACTCCAATTTCTGGAATAGAGGGTAATTGCGTTGGACAACCATTTACTGTAAACGTAACAGTAAAACCAAAACCTTCTGTGTCACCACAATCAGAATCTATATGCAGTGGTAATAATTTTACCAATTTGCCAACCAATGGTAACGGCAATATTATTCCAACAGGAACAACTTTCACTTGGACTACACCAATAAGCAATCCAATAGGTGCGGTTTCAGGAGGCTCAATACAAACATCGCCACAAACACAGGTAAGACAACTACTAACCAACAATACCAATGCAGCAGCAACACTAACTTACACAGTTACACCTTCTGCAAATAATTGTGCAGGATCTACTTATCAATTAATCGTAAATGTAAATCCTAAGCCTGCTATCAATACAATGTCAACTACCATATGCAGTAGCGAAACATTTACCGTTAGTCCTGCAAATGGAGCAAATGGCATTGTTCCAGCAAACACTACTTATACCTGGGAAGTTGCAGACAATCCAAACGTAACTGGCGAATCTAGAGTTACCACACCAAGCATAAACATTAGTCAAACATTAGTAAACACTTCCAATAGCCCCCAAACTGTATCCTATACCGTATTACCAATATCTGGTGAAGCAGGAGCTTGTACTGGTGCTACATTTACAGTATCGGTACTCGTAAATCCACAACCAACAATATCCGTAGCACAATCACAAACTGTATGTAGTGGTACTCCATTTAACATTGTTCCAGTAAATAATACAGATGGCATTGTACCTTCTAATACAAAGTACACTTGGGCTAATCCAGTAGACAACCCAGTAGGATCCATTACAGGACAGAGTGCACAATTAGTAGCAGTAAATTCAATTGGTCAATCACTCAATAATATCACAAATACACCTGCAACTATTTCCTACACAGTAACTCCAATTGCAGGAACATGTACAGGACCAAACTTTACTACTGTAATTACAGTTAACCCTAAACCAAATATAAACGCACAAGCAAGAACAATTTGTAGTGAAGAAACATTTACCGTTTCACCATTAAATAGTGTCGATGGCATTGTACCAAACAACACAACGTATACTTGGTCTAATCCTGTAAGCAACCCAGTTGGCGCTATAACTGGCTGGTCAGCACAAACAACTGCTTCAAATAATATTAGTCAGCAATTAACCAACACAACCAATGCCGCAGCAACACTAACCTACAGTGTGATACCAAAATCTGGAGCTGCTGGTAATTGCTTAGGAACTCCGTTCAATGTTGTCGTTTCTGTTAATGCAAAACCTGTAATTGGAAATCAAACAAGATCAATTTGTAGTGGCAGCGCATTTAGTGTTGCATTAACTAATGGTGGTTCAACAATCATACCATCAGGCACTACATACACTTGGTTTGTAAGTACAAACAATAATAACATTACGGGACAATCAGATGTAAATATTGGACAGTCTTCAATTGGTCAAACGCTTACTAATAACACCAACGTTGCACAGCAAATCACCTATACTGTTACTCCAAAATCTGGCGCAACAGGCCAGTGTATTGGTGCAACATTTTTGGTAACCGTAACCGTTAATCCAAAACCTGTTATCACAACACAAACGCAAACAATTTGTAGCAATGCAACATTCATGATTACGCCTGTAAATGGCGGTAATTTAATTGTACCAGCAAGCACTACCTACACATGGACTTCCCCAACTAGTTCACCACTTGGTGCAATTTCTGGAGGCACTGCACAATTAAGTTCTGTTTCAAATATTTCTCAACTTCTCACGAACAATAGTAATTCACAAGCATTATTAACATATTCAGTTACACCAACTTCTGGGACAGCAGGCAGTTGTGTTGGTGCTCCATTTAATGTAGAAATTACAGTGAGTCCTAAGCCAATTTTAACTTCTACACTAACACCTCCAGCTATTTGTAATGCTACTAATTTTAGCTACAATCCTATCACTCCAACTGATGGCGCTAGTTATGTATGGACCAGAAATGCAATAGTTGGCATTAGCAATACTGCAGGGACAGGTAATGGCCCAATTAATGAAACGCTTATAAATACTACACCAAATCGAATTACGGTTGCTTACTCATTTGCTTTAACTGCTTATGGTTGCCCGAACACGGAAACCGTAAATGTTATTGTAAATCCAACTCCGCAATTAACAAGTATACTAAGCAACCCTGCTCAATGTAGTGGAACTCCATTTTATTACAACCCAACCAGTGCAACAGTTGGAACAACCTATACTTGGACAAGAGCAAACATTTGGGGCATATCTAACCCAGCAGCAAATGGCAGTGGTGCAATTAGTGAAACATTAATAAATACCTCACCAAATCCAATTGTTGTAAATTATGTATTTACACTGACTGCAAATGGCTGTACCAATCAACAAAGTATTTCAGTTACTATTGATCCGCTTCCAATTGCTAGCTTTAATATTGGTGGAGTAAGAGCAGACTGCGGACCTATAACAAGAACATTCATTAATAATTCTTCTGTAAATAGCAGCCCACTAACCAATGGTACATTTACATGGGGAATAGATATTTTAAAAAATGGAGGCTCTGTACCGGTTTATAGTTTAATCAATACGAACTATACAACACAGGTAAATTATACATTTACAAACACCGGAATTAGGGATAGCTTATACCCAATATTCCTAACGGCAAAATCACCTAACGGCTGTTTAAATACATATAGAGATACTATTACTGTACACCCAGATGCTCATATTGATTTAACGATTGGAACCGTAGCTGCCTGTGCACCATTTAACGCAATCAATTCCTTAAATGTTGTAAATAAAACAGATCCTTCGCCAGATCCAACCATCAATTTATTCTCATCTTATAAATGGACTATTAGAGATAGGCGTGGAAATATTTTATCTAACACGGTAAGTCCAACTCCGCCAAATTATACGATATCAAATGCAGATGATACCCTACACATAGCACTCAAAGTAAATAGCCTGTATGGTTGTAGACCTGACTCTGTAAACAGAATTGTATACACCTACCAGAACCCTATAGTAAACTTTACAGTAGCGCCACAGAATAGCTGTACTATGTTAAGTACACAAGCCGTAAATACAAGCTACATTGGACCTAACAGAACAACAAGTACCCTGCGCTATGCATGGTATGCAAATGGTTCACTTTTAAGTAATGCGGGGGTTCCAGGAACTTTTAATTTAATCAATAATAGCAATACGAGAGATACTATTTATACGATTAAACTAGTTGTATCTGAAACAATCAACAACTGTAAAGACAGCAGCAGCGTTGGCAATTTAGTGGTGTATCCAAAGCCAAAAGCGATATTTACCATTGATAAAGCAGACGAGGTTTGTACTACAATTAGTGGTGTCAGTTCTAGTATCAATAACAGTTCATTGTTTAAAAATGGTACAGTTCCTCAATACAAGTGGTCTGTTACCTACAATAATCTATTTGACACAGCTAGAGCTATAATTATTGATTCTACGACTGCTCCTTTTATTGCGGCAAGACCAAACTTTACTTTTAAAGATGCAAAAGGTACAGTAGACACCAGCTATAATATCAATATGATGATCTACACCGTCAATGGTTGTATTGATACTCTTACAAAATCAATAAAGATTCGCAGAAGACCTAATGTAAACTTTACAATACCATTTGAAGGCTGCGGTATTTACATTGTTAATCCAACAGACAATACAATTAATTTCCCGAATGATTCATTAAACAGGCAATGGACTGTTTTACCTACAGGAGGGGTATCATTATTTAGCGCAAATTCAAATATCCCTAATGTTATATTCCCTGTAAACAATACAGCAAATTCAATTGCCTACAAGGTTAAGCAATCTGTTACAGTGAAAGGGTTCGATGATTGTATCGACTCATTAAATAGATTCATAACAATTCATCCTAAACCAACAGCTTCATTTACAGTTGGAAAAATTGATAGTTGTGGACCTTGGACCAAAACATTTAGAAATACTTCTGATCCTAAAAATGGTTTGGGAATTAATGCGATTACATCACGCTGGGAAGTAAGAAAAGATAATATCCTCAAATTAAATACCAGCGCACAAAACTTAACGTATACATTTACAAATACGGGTGTAGTAGACAGTGTTTACACGGTTAGGTTGTTTGTAAGTAATCCACAGGGATGTTTAGATACAACAGCACTCCAACAAATCACGGTCCATCCTAATGCAAGGGCTTTCTTTAATACTGATACTTTAGGTTGTGCTCCATTTAAAATTAGAGATCATATTAAAGTACAAGATTTCCCGGGTGCGAATGATATTTGGAGATATGAGTGGCGCATTTATGACAGGTTTGGATTTTTACTTGGAAACTATGACAGCTCAGTACTAGCACCAAATTATATTATTCAAAATGAAAGTGATACGGTAACACTTCAACTCATTGCCTATAGTAAATGGGGATGTACACAAGATATTTTCTCAAGACAAATTATTACTAGGCCAAATAGTGTTAAAGCAAATGTTAGTGCAGACTCTACCATTTGCGCCAACCTACCAATTACATTTACAAATTCAAGTTATTATGGCAATAACAATCAAACTGCAGGCTTGATTTATGATTGGTATGTTAATGATAGTAAGGTCACAAACATAAATAGTCCAACTTTTATCTTTAAAAACAATTCGAATATTTCGGATTCCATCTTATACGTCAAACTCGTTACAACCTATACGGGTACAGGGTGTAACGATAGTGTAACAAAAAAGATTACAATCTATCCAGCCCCTGCTCCAAACTTTACGGTTACCACTAAGGAAATATGCGGAAACCCAGTTGGATTCAAAAACTTTATAACAGAAAGCATTATTGCAAAAAATAATGTTTACAATGCCACATGGGCCCTTACAAATGTTACCCTCAATAAACCATCTGGAATACAAGTATTACCTACAAGTACCAACAAACGTTTCCAACTTCAATTTGGGGACAATCCTGGTACCATTGATACGGTATATGCTATAAAATTAACCGCCACTTCAATTAATGGCTGTAAAGCAGATACAACAACAAACATTTCGTTGTATAGAAGGCCAAATGTTAAATTTACAATTAGCAATTCTCTTGTTTGCGGTGAAATAACATTACAATTAACGGATCAAACTAGCAATGTACCAACATCCAAAGCATGGTCGTATATTACCCCTACCGGTAACCCACTTTTATTTTTCCCATCTGCAACAGCTATAAGTCCTAAAGTTTTGGTACCACCAAATATTACTGGAAATTTAGTGAGCTATTATATTAAACAAGTTGCAACAACTGTTAATGGTTGCGTAGACTCTGCAATTGTTCAATTAGATGCAAAAGCACTTCCTACTTCAGCATTTAGTATGAGTGACTCAACAAGCTGTAACGATTCTATTACTATTAAATTCAAGGATCAATCGATTCCAAGAACGCCTGAAACAATTACTGCATGGTCATGGGACTTTGGAGATGGGATTACATCAAATAGCCAAAATCCAACACATTTTTACAGTAAACCAGGCACTTACACTATCTCTTTAGTTATAACAAACAACGAAGGTTGTTCATCATTACCTACTAGAAAAAAATTGATCGTGTATGGTTCTCCACGAGCATCTTTTGTAATGCCTAAACAAATTTGTTTAACAGACTCTATTCCATTTGTAAATACTTCAACACTTGGTTATGGCAATACTCAGTTTGTTTCTTACACTTGGGATTTTGGTGATGGTATTCCACTCAATTATTCAATTAACCCTACACATCGCTTTAAATATGCTGGAACTTTTGGAGTAAGTTTAACAGTCAGAGCAGATAACTCATGTAAGACTTCTACTTTTGTAGATTCTGTAACTGTTATCGGGTATCCAAAAGCTAAATTTGATATCTCAAATTATTGTGTTGAAGCCCCTATCTTCTTTAGAGATTCTAGTATTGCAGGCTATGCAGATAAATTAGGATCTTGGAGATGGGATTTTGGAGACAAATCGTTTAGTAGTGTTTCAAATCCAGTACACATTTATAAGAGTGTTGGTACCTTCCCTGTTCAATTAATAGTAGGTGGTAATCTTTGTCCTAACTTACAAGATACTATTACAATACCAATTAAAATTATCGATAGAAGAAGAGACTCTGTTTACGCCATTAAATATTTACAATATAATGTAGCACAAAGTTTGTGTGCATTACCTGGTGGCAATAAATATACATGGTCACCAAGCACAAACATCAATCCAATTGATAGCAGATGCGTTACTATTAATGTGCAACATCCAAAAACAACCTACAAGATCACAATCATTGATTCGGCAGGTTGTACCATCACAGATAGACAAGAAATATGGGGCTTCCCTGGAACAGACATTTTCTTGCCTAGAGCATTTATCCCTGCAAGTAATAATAGAGATAACGCCATATTTAAACCAATTTATGTGGGAGTTACCGCTATCAAATACTTTAAAATTTATGACAGGTTTGGTCATGAGGTATTTACTACTTCAGACATGAGTAAATACTGGGATGGCACAAGCAATGGCGTCAATCAACCCATGGAAACATACACTTGGATTATACAGGGATTCGACTACAACAATAAACCTGTTATAAGACAAGGCAACGTAACCCTCATTAGATATCAATAAGATAGCTGGGGTTTGAGAAATTTTGCCCTACGGAGGCCGCTATAAGCGGCCTCCGTAATTTTAAAACCTTCTTAACCCTTGCATTTATGAGATTTTTGTATCTTGGAACCCCATTATTATAAACACAAGCAATAAAAACATAATGCATCTTAAATACTCTTTTCGCCAAGCTTTTTACGCATTAAGTATTTTAATTGCATTATTTGTGGTTATGCCTGAAAGTATTGCACAATCAAAAAAAGGGAGCAAAAGCAAAACAACAAAGAAAAAAAATACCCCTAAAAAAAAGAGAGCAACAACAAATAGAAAGAAAAAAAGCAGGTTTAAATCAACTAAAACCTATAGATATCCTTCAATTATAAGTTTAAGTAAGAAAACATGGATAACTGAACCGAGCTTTGACGAAGACAGCGCAAAAAAATTAGCAAATCATCTACTTTCTAACGACTCTATATTTATTAAAGATTGGTCTAATAATAATTTATTTATACAAAAAACTATATCGGATACATCAGATGAATTTATATTTAACCTCATTAAAGACGATGAGAAGTTTACACTAACATGGTATGGTAGATTAAATTCAGTATTCGGTTACAGATGGGGAAAACAGCATCAAGGCCTCGATTTAAGCTTAAATTTTGGAGACTCTGTAGTGTCTGCATTTGATGGTGTGGTTCGCTATGCAAAAGCAAATTCCGGGGGTTACGGCAATTGTATTGTTGTAAGACATAAAAATGGATTAGAAACATTGTATGGTCATCTAAACAACATTAATGTATCAGAAAACCAATATGTAAAAAGTGGTCAATTTATTGGCTTAGGGGGATCAACAGGACACTCCACAGGACCACACCTTCATTTTGAAACAAGATATAATGGTATACCAATAGACCCGCAACTTTTAATTGATTTAACAACGCAACAACTTAAATCAGAGACAGTCATTTTTGATAAAGCCGACTTGTTTCATTATAGAAATCCAATTACCACTGCAAACAATAGTAACACAGAAAAAAGGTCATCGAGTAAATCTAAAAAGTCGAAAAAAGGTAAAAAAATAAGTAGCAAAAAGAAAAAGCCTGTTAAAACCCCAGTTAAGAAGAAGACTGCTCCTGTTAAGAAAAAAGCTACTACTGGAAAGACGCCTGTTTCAAAGAAGACACCCGTTAAAAAGGCGCCCGCTAAGAAAAAGAAGTAAAATATCCACATAAAGCACCACTAGACAGTTAAAGGACCCCGTTTGCCTACCTTTACGGCAAATAAATACATACATGCTTAAAGTAGGGATTTTTGGCGTTGGACACCTTGGCAAGTTTCATATAACAAACTGGAAAGAAATAGAAGGCGTAAAAATTATTGGATTTTTTGATCCTAATAATGACAACGCTAATGAAGTCATAAATACACATGGCCTCAAAAGATATTCTGATGAGGAAAAATTAATTGAAGCTTGTGATATTATTGATGTTATCACGCCCACCGACCTTCATTACGAAGTTTGTATGATGGCCATCCGAAAAGGCAAACATGTATTTGTTGAAAAACCCTTGGCCCACACCCTACAAGAAGGTAAAGATTTAGTGAACATGGTGAGAGAAGCTGGCGTGAAAATGCAAGTGGGTCATGTAGAAAGATTTAATCCCGCCTATTTAGCGTTAAAGGAACTCAACCTCAATCCAATGTTTATTGAAGTGCATAGGTTGGCGCAATTTAATCCTAGAGGCACAGAGGTTAGTGTGATTCTAGATTTAATGATTCATGATATTGACATTATTTTAAGTCTAGTAAAATCAGATGTAAAATCAATATCTGCAAGCGGTGTGGCCGTTATGACCGATACACCTGATATTGCCAATGTGAGAATTGAATTTAACAATGGTTGTGTTGCTAATTTAACCAGCAGCCGTATTTCTATGAAAAAAATGCGCAAAGTAAGGCTGTTCCAAAAAGACGCCTACATAGGTATTGATTTATTAGAAAAGAAAACAGAAATTATTAAATTAAAACAACCAGAAGATGTAGATGCATTTTCTTTTGATATTGAAACCCCTAATGGCAAAAAAACAATTGCGATTGCCAACCCTAGCATCGAACCACTTAATGCTATTAAATTAGAACTCACCTCCTTTGTAGATGCAATTGTAAACAACAAGCCTACGGTGGTAAGTGAAATAGATGGTTATTTAGCGATGGAAGTTGCCCATAAAATTTTAGACAAAATCAACAACACCAGTATTTTACAGTAGATTCTTAGAACGACCTTCCCTAAAGTACCCCTTTTGTAGATGGCAAGTGATTTGAAAAAGGATCGCGCTTAACCGCCATTTTAATGGCTTTTGCAAAAGCTTTAAAGATGGCTTCTATTTTATGATGCTCATTATCACCAGCGCAGCTAATGTTTAAATTACACTTTGCCGCGTCCGAAAAGGATTTAAAGAAATGAAAAAACATTTCGGTAGGCATCTCTCCTATTTTTTCTCTCTTGAAACTTGCGTCCCATACGAGCCAGTTTCGACCACCAAAATCAATGAGTACTTTTGCTTCTGCTTCATCCATTGGAAGGGCAAAGCCATAACGCTCCATCCCGCGCTTGTCGGCCAGCGCTAAAGCAAACGCTTCGCCAAGCGCTAGTCCAGTATCCTCAATGGTGTGGTGCTCATCTATGTGTAAATCGCCAATTGTGGTGATGGCTAAATCAATATTTCCATGACGCGCAATTTGCTCGAGCATATGATCAAAAAATCCAAGTCCGGTATGTATGTTGGCGATACCAGAGCCTGTCAAGTTAATGTCTACTTGTATTTTTGTTTCGTTGGTGTTTCGTCCATGGCTCACTTTTCGGAGGCCTAGTTTTAAAAAATTATACACGTCGGGCCAACTGCTTGTTTCAAGTGCGATAGTACTGCGTAAGTCAGCGTCCTGCTCTGGTGTAAGCGGGTGCAAATCACTTTTAAAATAAATGGCTTTACATCCTAGATTTTTGGCTAGTTGTATATCGGTGTAACGGTCGCCAATAACAAATGAGTTACTCAAATCGTAAGCCGGATTATTGATCAGATGCGTAAGTAAGCCCGTGCCCGGCTTACGCGTAGGCGCATTTTCGTGTGCAAAGGTTTTATCAATAATGACTTCATCAAAAGTGAACCCTTCCCCTTCTAGTGTGCGAAGCATTAAATTTTGATAGGGATAAAAAGTGTCATCTGGGTAGGATGGGGCACCAAGTCCATCCTGATTGGTCACCATTACTTTATAATAATCTAGTGATGCGGCAATATTTGAAAGTCCAACAATAGCGCCAGGTACAAAGCTTGTTTTATCTGTGCTATCTACCTGAAAATCTTGTGGCGGCTCTTGTAAAATCACACCGTCTCTATCTATAAATAAAATTCGCTTCATGCTAGATTGTTATTCGCTATTTTAATTTGCTTCTTGTTTGCTTTACTTGTAACGCTGTTACAGGACCTGCTTTATTGGTCCAACTATTTCGTATAAACGTGAGTACGTCTGCAATTTGCTGATCTGTTAAATCTGCGGCAGCAGGCATGGCGTTTTCGTAAAATTCACCATCAATTTCTACACGGTCGTTGAACCCTTTGACAATATTTTTTACAAGCTTTGCAATGTTTGCACTTTTAACAGAAGTGGATCCATCGAGTGGCGCGTTGAGTTTTAGAACACCCCCTCCATCTGCTTGATGACACACCATGCAACGCTGCAAGTAAACTGTTTTGCCGCGCGCAGTACTTGCAGCCACGAGTTTATTATTACTTTGCGCGGATGTCCCCGCAACACATAGTAATACAAGAACGAACGATATATAAATACGCTGCATGCTTTATTATTTTTGATACATGATTCTATAAATCGTTCCTTTCACATCATCAGAGATGTACAAAGAACCATCAGGACCTTCTGCTAAACCACAAGGACGGTGCTGTGCATCACGTGGATTTTTAACCACTGATTTTCCAGAAAATCCATCTGCAAATACTTCCCATTTACCGGTTGGTTTACCGTTTTCGTAGGGTACAAATACAACATAGTAGCCTTCTTGAGGAAGTGGAGATCTATTCCATGAGCCATGAAACGCAATAAACGCGCCGTTCTTATAACGAGCCGGAAATTGATTGCCGGTATAAAATAAAAGACCGTTAGGTGCCATGTGCGCCGGAAACGCCATCGCTGGATTGATATATTTATCATCCACCGTTTTTACACCATCACCACCATATTCTGGCGCCATCATTTTTTTACCTTTTACATGATCGTAGTAAACATAAGGCCAGCCTGCATTGTCGCCTTTTTTAATAGCGTACATCGTTTCCGAAGGAAGCTCGGCGCTAACTGTTGTGTCGTATAAATCAGGGAATAAATTATTGAGCATATCTCTTCCGTGCTGCGTTACAAATAACTGATTGAGCTGGTTATTCCAATCAAGACCAACCACATTTCTAAGTCCTGTTGCATAACGCACACCTGATGCATAGCTCTGGTTTACCTGATCTACTTTAAACTGCCAAATACCACCTGCCGAATCTAGTATTGGACAAGGCATCATACCCATCGAACCTTTGGTACGGTCTTTTTCTTGACATGAATTTGAAGGCGCCCCAACGTTTACATAAATATTACCTGCGTTATCTAGCGTAATAGATTTTGAGTTGTGTTGCCCTTTATCAACGAGTCCAGTAACGATGGTAGCTGCTGCATTTTCATCCACAACATCACCATTATCATTTAACGCATACTTAAATACTTCTTTGTTAGAAGAGGCATACAAAAAATTACCTTTGATAGCGATACCTGTACCAGTATAACTTCCAAATGATGTTTTAGTTTCTGCTCTTCCATCACCATCGGTATCTTTTAAAACTAAAATACCTTTCCCGTTATCGAGTCTTTCAAGTTTTGCATAAATAGCACCTTGTTTGTTTACTGCAATATGCCTGGTACGACCTAAATTATCTGCCACTTTTAATGCAGCAAATCCTTTTGGTAATGTTAAGCCTGCATTGTCTGCATCGGGCTTAATATTTTGCGCATATGTGCTAACATGCGAAAGCAACATCGAAAAAAACAAGCTTGAGAAAACTAAAATTTGAGTAACTTTTTTCATGGTATAAAAATTGGTGTATAAATAGAACCCTAATATAATTATTATTTAAACGTGATGGTCATTTTGTTTACCTGTTGTACCAGGCCTGCATGGCATCTACCAGTAAAGTGTTTTCTTTTTCGGTACCAATGGTAATGCGGAGGCAGTTTTCACAAAGCTCAACGCTACTTCGGTCTCTAACCACTATTTGCTGCGTTAACAAAAAGTCATACACCGCCCTGGCATCTGCTATTTTAACGAGTAAAAAATTAGCATCGGAAGGGTATACTTTTTCTACGGTAGGCATTTGCTCAAAAACACGTGCTAGCGCATCACGCATGTCTACAATTAGTTTAATCATGTCGTTCACCTGACCCACTTCTTCAAGTGCTTTTAAAACGAGCTCTTGGGTAGCGGTATTAATATTATAAGGCGGCTTTACTTTGTCTAAAATGTCAATAATTTCTTTAGAAGCAAATGCCATACCGAGTCTTAAACCGGCAAGTCCCCATGCTTTACTAAGGGTTTGCAAAACCACTAAATTGGGATAGTCTTGCAACTCCTGAATAAAAGATTTTTGCTTCGAAAAATTTATATAAGCTTCATCAATAACAACGAGGCCATTAAAATTATTAAGCACCATTTCTATAGAGGAACGCTCTATAGAATTTCCAGTGGGATTGTTGGGCGAACAAATCCAAATGATTTTAGTATTGGCGTCAATTAAATTTTCTAGATGTATCAGGTCTAACTGAAAATCTGGAAGTAACGGTGCCTTTTTAATTTTCACATCATTGATGTTGGCACTTACCTCATACATACCATAGGTGGGCGGACAAATAATAATATTATCCTTACCCGGCTCACAAAAACTTCTAAACAATAAGTCTATACATTCATCACTACCATTACCAATAAATATTTGCTCCGCCGAAACCGATTTTATCTTAGATAAAGCAGCTTTTATAGCCACTTGATGCGGGTCAGGATAGCGATTGTACCACTTTGTAAGTGGTGAACCAAAACTATTTTCATTGGCGTCTAAAAAAACTTTAGCTGTGCCACTAAATTCATCCCTCGCCGACGAATAGGGTGCCAGGTTTTTAATATTTGCCCGCACTAATTTTTGAACATCAAACATGATACTATATTTATGCTTTCAAATTTTTTATAATGATTGTAAGCGAATGGTAATTGCATTTTTATGTGCCTCTAACCCTTCGGCTGCTGCCATGGTTTCTACTGCTGCTCCAATCGCTTGTAATCCCGAAGGCGTTAATTTTTGATAAGTTATTTTTTTTACAAAACTATCTACACTCACGCCACTATACGCCCTTGCATAGCCACTTGTAGGAAGTGTATGATTGGTGCCGCTCGCATAATCCCCCGCCGATTCTGGACTGTAATTTCCTAAAAATACTGAACCCGCATTGGTTATTTGTTCACCCACCGCTTCATCATTTTTGCAAGCAATAATAAGATGCTCTGCAGCGTAACTATTTACAATAAAAATGGCCTGCTCCATGGAGTCAACCACTATGGCTTTACTATTTTCTAATGCCTGGTGCGCAATATCCTTTCGAGGGAGTAATGCTAATTGGGCGGTCAATGCTTCGTTAATTTCATCCACTACTTTACGACTCGTACTAACAAGTAATACCTGACTATCCGGCCCATGTTCTGCTTGCGACAATAAATCCGAAGCCACAAATGCAGGATTACATGTTTCATCCGCTAAAACACATACCTCACTAGGGCCAGCGGGCATATCAATCGCTACACCATTTTGTTGCACTAGCTGCTTTGCCGCAGTTACATACTGATTTCCTGGACCAAAAATTTTATACACTTGCGGCACCGTTTCGGTGCCGTATGCCATGGCTGCAATAGCTTGCACACCGCCTATTTTATAAATACGCGTAATACCTACCACCGATGCTGCATATAAAATAGCAGGGTTTACAGATCCGTCTTTTGATGGAGGCGTACACAAAATAATTTCTTTACAACCTGCTATTACTGCAGGAATGCCCAGCATTAAAACCGTGCTAAATA
>JACCDP011556615.1_pt1 | contig 33109 bp, 18 predicted proteins | sample 7445841 | NCBI WGS metagenome assembly JACCDP01 (sample SAMN15323441, study PRJNA562643) | freshwater metagenome | isolation source: river surface water | place: USA:Blue River Watershed | collected 2017-08-17 | reverse complement strand
GTGTCTACCAATTTCACCACCTGGGCTTTAGGTAAAAAGGCTTCTGCGCAAAAGTACAGAAGCCTCTTTCTTGGTGATTCAGCTGGGATTCGAACCCAGGACCCTTACATTAAAAGTGTAATGCTCTACCTGCTGAGCTACGGAATCATGAATTAAAACTTCTTTGTTGTTAATTCGGGCTGCAAATATATAAACCTTTATTAATTTTTACAAAATTTATTTAAAAAATTATTTATCATTTTTACGTACGATTACGTACAAGATTTTAAGGAATTTTTTTGATATTTACGTTAACCACTTTAAACACTAGTGAAAATGCTGTTGGAAATATTCCCCAAAGTAGGGCTAAATGTGCTGAAATTTGGTACTTCTACGGAACAGGCGCTTCATATTTTTGGTGAACCTGAAGAACAGGAAGACATCTGCAATGACCTGATGCAAACAAAATCCCTGGTATTTCACTACTGGGAAAAGGGTATCTCCTTGTTTTTCAACTCTAATAGCCAGTTGCACTTTACCTGTGCCGAAATCGATCACCCCAATACCATTCTTTTTGGACAGCGTATTTTTGAGCTCAGCAAAGACGAAATTATTCATCTGTTTGCCAAAAATAATTACAATCTATCTGAAACAGAGGAACATGAATGGGGAGAGGTGAGGCTGAGCTTTGATGATGCCCTCATTGACCTCTATTTTGAGAATGAACTACTTAGGTCTGTGAATTTTGGTCTTTATACGGAAGAATCCGCCTTTTTCTATTTCCCGAATTGATGCTACCTAAAATTTATTTAATGGGAATGCCCGGTAGTGGCAAAACCACACTCGGAAAAAAAATTGCACACAAATTAGAACTGCCTTTTTTTGATCTGGATGAATTTATCTGTAAGAAGTATAACTGTTCTGTGGAAGAACTCTTTGTTCACAGGGGAGAACATGCTTTCCGGGACATTGAGAGCTCCTGCCTCCGCGAAATTACTCAATCACAAACCCGTTTTCTTTTGTCTTTAGGTGGAGGAACCCCCTGCTTTAACCATAATTTAGAATTTATCCGGGAAAATGGATTAAGTCTTTACTTACAACTTAGTTCAGAAGCTTTGTTCAGCCGGTTAGCCGGAGAGCAACAAAATTCCCGCCCGCTTTTTAAAGGACTGAATGAAAAGGAATTAACTGAAAAAATTGCTTCCTTGCTACAAACCAGAGAACCCTTTTACAGGCAGGCAAAATTGATCATTCCCGGGTTGAATACAAAGCCTGAACAGATTTGTAAAGAGATTTTATCCTTGATGTAATCTCTAAATCTATTATTTTCGTGCATTTACAGCGCACTGTCAGGCAGCATCCAATTACCGGTTTATTTATGAAAAACCTTAGTTATATCTTTTTTGTTTTGCTCATATCAGGGTCCCTTTCTTTTTTTTCAATACAGGCAGCGTCAGATTCAAACCCAGCTTATGGCGGTGTGCATGTTGGATTGGTGCTGGATGTGGGAAACAGGTACCTGCGAACCGGTCTACAAGTGAATTCCTATTATTGTATAAATCGTTTTCAGTTGCATGGCGGCATGCGGTATTATGTAAATTTGCTAAACCCTGGCCCCAAAAAACGATATACTGAAGCTGTATTTTCGCTGGGAACTACGGTAGGTTGGGAGTTTAACGCTTTGCGTAATAATCCTTTTGTTGATCTGTATTCCAATAATACTCGTTACCAAAACAGTTTTTCATATAGTTATAATTGTTATGTCAATAAAATTGGCACTACCCAGCAAACAGGCATTATCAGTTTACAGCTAAATCGTTTTTCATTGGTCATAGAAAACGATATATTGGCCCGGCCAGAACTTGATCGTTTTAGAACAGGAGCTTTCTTGCTGGAGTATCAGGAGGGAGAAATTAAATGGGCTATTAATAATACCCTATGGACAGGGCATTTCAAGAACCGTAAAAAGAATGCAGATAGCCTCCACTTTCCTTCTGGATACATGGACACCACCTTTGCCCTTTATGCTCATGCCTCTCACGGAATGCTAAGCCTTCAGGGCACCTTCATACTTCCATACCAACAATACGCACGCATCAATCTGGGTATAGATGCCGAACCTGTGCGTAATGTCATTCAAAACAAACTAATTCATGATGCCTGCTTTCTTCCAAAGAAATGGAGGAAAAGCAAAAATGCTCATATACCAATGGTAGACGAAAAGGGGCAGCAGTATTTATTTAGAGAAACCCAAAAAATTAAGTCAGCGGCATTTTATTATAATTTTTTTCTTAACCCAATGGGTTTTTATTAGGGAGTTTTTGGTTAAGTTGCTGCTTATTCGTGAGACATTCCGAATGGGCGGAAAATTCGGTTACAAGGCTTGCCCAGTGGTTTATAGCTGTGATTCCAGGCAAATGCGCATGCCAATTACAGTAATATCATCTACCTGTTCCAAAGTACCCTTTCATTGCTCCAGAGCAGTAGTTAGTTTTTCTTTTTGTTGTTGCATAGGTAAATCAGATTGAAATACACTTTTTATTTTGACAATTTGTGAGAAGTTAACGTCTATAAATAAATGTCAAAATTAGTTCAAGAAGAAAATCACACACATAAATCCCACTAAACGAACTCTGCCCCAAAGGACGTGGTAATCTAACTTCAGACACACCTTCGGTGTTTGAGATTGCCCCCTTTCAGCCGCAGGGGACTTAGGCAGGCGGAGACTTATTATGCTTATGCGAAAATTCTCACGAATAAATAGGTGAGAATTTTCAAATTAAAAGAGTGGTGAATGAAAATAAATTTAACGCATAATCAATAATGAACCTTTAACTTCATATTTTTTGCCATCGAAACCAACCGCTTTAAGGATGTAGAAATAGGTACCGTCATTAGTCATTTCCCCGTTACTAAGTTTTCCATTCCATGTTTGTCCGGGTGAATCGAGATGAGTTATCAGGTCACCCCACCTGTTAAAGATGGTCATGTCCAGTGTTTTTAAACCTTCCGATTTAATTTCAAAGACATCATTCATGCCATCGTTATTTGGAGTAAACACGTTTGGTATAATAGTTATACCCGAAGATTGATCTACCAGAATAATGACTTTTGCAGTATCATTGCAATTACCATTTTTTGCAATAAGATAGACGGTGTAAATACCACCCTGTTGAAAAATATGATGCATTGCAGGGAAGGTAATCCCGTTGGGAATGATAGAGTCTGGGCTTAAATCACCAAAGCTCCAGGTAAAACCATCGGCACCTGTGCTGGTATTGGTGAAATTAACCGATAGGGGTGATAAGCCGGTGCTGATATTAGGCATTAGTCCTGCTTTTACACTTCCTGAACCTCCAAGTGTTAGCGCAGGGCTATTGGTTTTACAGTTATTGGCATCTGTAATGGTAAGGCTATATACGCCTAAGGTAGCATTGCTTAGGTTTAGGGTATTGCCTGCTATGTTGCCCGAAGAATCGGTCCAGCTATAGGTATATGGTGGGGTGCCATTGCTTACTGTAAATCCGGTAATACCACCGTTATAACCACCGCAATATACAGGAGTAAACGCAGCGGATCCTGAAAGAACAGGAAGTGGATTTACAGTAATGATTACACGTGTAGCACTTCCTTTACAATTATTAAGTGTTTCAGCCACGTAAAAAGTATCAGTTGTTGTAACCCCACTGGTATAAGTAGTACCGGTACCTATTGCGTTTTGCAAATTGTTGTTATCATACCAATTTAGTGTGCCCCCTGTACCAGTTGCGTTTAAAGGAAGTATCAGGTCACCGTAACAATAGGGAAGGGGAGAAACAGCTACAGGAGCTGGAGGCAGGGGTTTAAAGGTAACAGTAACAGCATGTGATGGACCACGGCATACCCCCAAATGTTCTGTTAACCAAATGGTACTGGTGGTTGTAATATTTGGTGTAAACGGGCTGCCATTACCTATAGGGTTGGTTAAAGATGAATTAGCATACCAAATGATGGTTCCGCCGCTTCCCGTAGCAGTTAGCACAGGAGCAGGGTCTCCTGTACAAACCGGAGCCGGTGAGCTGGCTACAGGAGCAGGAGGAGTGGGGTTAATGGTTATGGTTAGGATGGAGGCTAAGCCCTGACATCCGCTGATGGTTTCTGTTACATAGTATGTTAAGGTGCCGGTAGTTGTTGGATTAATAGTCGGGTTGAAGGGGGTTCCGGTACCAATAAGTATACTCAGATTAGGATCAGAATACCAGGAAAGTGTACCTGATCCGGTACCAATAGCAGTAAGTGCGCTGATAAGGTCTCCCTGACAATAAGGATTTGGTTGCGTATACCCGGGTGCAGGTGGAGCGCCAATATTCTCAATGGTATCTGTTCCATATTTAGCAATACAACCATTGGCATCCGTAACTGTAAGTAAATAAATCCCTGCGGGTTGATTAATTAAAGCAGCATTATTAATAGCTGTGCTTACCACCGTATTAGTAGCATTGGTCCATACACAACTTAATGGGGCTGCTCCACTCAGTGTGAGTCCGGTTAAAGCACCAGTAGCGGCATTACAGGCAGAAGCCAGCATAATGGTGTTGCCATTAATCAACGGAAGGGCATTTTGGGTTAACACAAAAACAGTAGAGGTATCAATGCAATTATCACCATTTATAGTAATAACCTGATAAGCACCGGGTTGATTAGCTGTATAGCTGATATTTGTAGCTGAAACAAGTGGTGCGCCGTTCAATAACCATTGGTAAGAACTGATAGGACTGGAGCCAGCAGTGGAGGTAGCAGCATTAAGTGTAGTATTTAATCCACTACAGAAAGCTGTTAACCCACTAACTACAGCTACAGGAGCCTGATTAACCGTAAGGGTGATGGTAATTTTACTGGTGTCTTTACAGCCATGACTATTCGTTACTATAACGGCATATACACCAGCCGTTACTGTGGTGTAGGTGATTGATGCGGCCCCACTGATTACTGTGTTGTTAAGTAGCCATTGATAAGAAGCAATGGTACCCGATCCTGCATTGGAGTTTGAAGCATCCATTACCGACCAGCTGTTAGAACATACTATGCTTGGAGTTGCTGTTATTAATGCGGAAGGGTTATCATACACCGTTAGATTCAGTGTAGCCGTATCGCTACAACCATTGGAATTTTTTACAATCACATCATACACTCCGGTTACACTTGCTGAGAAGCTTGGGTTGTTTCCTGAAGTTAGAGTTGCTCCATTGAGCAGCCACTGGTAAGAACTGATGGTTCCGGAACCTGCAAAAGTACCAGTGGTATTTAGTAATGAGCTGTTGCCCCGGCAAATTTCTGTAGCTCCATTTAGCTGAGCCTGGGGATTGGCGTTTATGGTAACGGCAAAAACAGCTGAGGTGTTTGAACAGGTATTGGTGTTGCTAACAATTACCGAATAGTTACCAGCAGCTGTAGCGGTGTAGGTAGAGCCTAATGCACCTGGAATATTAACACCATTTAATAACCATTGAAAGCCATTGATAATGCCGGATCCGGAAGAGGAAGTAGCTGCCGATAGAATGGTATTGGCTTTGTCACAAAAACTATTATTGCCGGTGATGTTGGCAACTGGGTTAGCATTCACACTTACCACATAGTTGGCAGAAGTAGTAGCGCAATTATTGCTGTTGGTAATTTGTACAGAATAGTTTCCAGGTAAATTGGTGGTGTATTGATCACTGATGGCTCCACTTAAAGCAGTACCATTTAAATACCATTGGTATGTGCTGATGGTGCCCGAACCAGGAGTAGATCCTGCTGTTAATAAGGTGGTGTTGAATCCCGCACAAAAGGCATTAGGCCCTGAAACAACAACCGCAGGGTTTTGATTAATGCTTACAGTAGACATGGTGGAAGTAGAACTGCAACCATTGGAGTTCGTAACAATTACACTATAATTTCCAGGATTAGTGGCCGTATAATTCACCAATGTGGCACCGGGAATATTAGCACCACCTAATTGCCACTGATAGGTAGAAATAATTCCTGATCCAGGGTTTGAGCCGGAAGCAGACAAAACAGTTGATGTACCACTGCAAAAACTAAGATTTCCGGTAATAGCGGCAATTGGATTAGCAAAAACAGTTACAACTACAGTAGTAGAAGTATTGGAGCAGGTATTGGAGTTAGTTACAATAACGTTGTAGTTACCAGCAGTAGTTACCGTGTAATCAGCAGCTGTTGCCCCTGAAATATTAGTACCATTTAATTGCCACTGATAATTACTAAGAGTACCCGAACCTGGAGAGGAAGCAGCAGCAGAGAGTACGGAATTTTGTCCCTGGCAAAAAGATTTATTGCCCGTTACAACAGCTGTTGGAATAGCGTTGACTACCACAGTAACAGATCCTGCAGGCCCCGTACATCCGGAAATAGTTGCTGTTACAGAGTAAACACCGGCGTTGGCAGCTGAAACATTGGTAAGTGCCCCGGGGTTTTGAGTGGACGCATTAAAACCATTAGGCCCCGTCCAGGTATAAGTAGCTCCGGCAATGGTACTCGCAGTTAGCGTTACAGAAGCACCTGCACATACGGTAAGTGGGGCTGCACTGTTGGCAAGCGCCGTTGGTGAAGGAGGAGCTGTGGGATTGGAAATAGTATAAGGTCCGGAAGCAGAAGAGCAGCCGTTAGAGCTTGAAACCAATAAATTGTAAGTTCCTGCTGGTTGATTAGTAAGGTTGGCCGTACTTCCTACAATGGCAGGTACGGAGTTAGACCAGGTATAAGTAAGTGTACCCGAGCCGGTAGCGGTAATGCCGGTGATAGAACCAGTTGAAGCTCCACAATCACTTGGATTGATAACAACGGATCCGGCATTAATTACCGGAGCCTGTAATACCGTTAAGGTGGTTACAGCAGAGGTTGTTGAACAGGAATTGGTATTACTCACTACCACCTGGTAATTACCAGCAATATTGGTAGTGTATTGGTTGGCATTAGCACCGGCAATATTAGAACCATTCAACTGCCATTGATAAGTAGTAATGGTACCAGAACCCGGAATTGAAGTCGTGGCATATAGTATAGTGGTAGCATTAGAGCAGGTAGTTGGTGTTCCGGTAATGGTAGCAGTTGGGGATTGATGCATAGAAACTGCATACACTGCGGATGTGGTAGAACAGCCATTGGTGTTTTGAATGGTTAATTGATAATTTCCTGGGACAGACCCCGTATACGTATCGCTATTAGCGCCGCTAATGGTTGTTCCGTTTAATAACCACTGGTAAGTTTGAATGCCTCCTGACCCCGCAGAGGAACCTGTTGAATTAAGAGTAAAGCTGGTGCCAGAACAGAATACGGTAGGCCCGCCAATGCTTACGATTGGAACAGCATTAACAGTTACAAGATGATTGGCAGAGGTTTTTGAACAATTATTGCTGTTAGTGATAATCAGGTTATAGGTTCCGGCGGTGGTTGCTGTATACGATGCTGCCGTCCCTAATGGTGCGCTAATATTGGTTCCGTTTAATTGCCACTGATAGTTAAGTATGCTTCCCGACCCCGGAGCAGAACCTGTAGAGTTAAGGGCAACGTTGCTACCGGCACAAAAAGAAGTATTACCAACTATTACTGGGTTTGGAAGTGCATTAACAGTTAGGGTGAAATTATTGGAGGTGGTACTGCACCCATTGTTATTGGAAACAATTACGTTATAAACACCTGCAGCAGAGGCAGTGTATGTTGTTGCCGTAATGCCTGAAGCACCTGGAATATTAGTGCCATTCAATTGCCATTGATAGTTAGAAATTGAGCCTGAACCAGCAGTTGAAGTGCTGGCGGATAAAACGGTACTTGCTCCTGAACATATACTGTTGCTGCCCGTAATAGTAGCGGTTGGCTTATTGTTCACTACAACAACTGTGCTGGCTGTTGCAGAACAACTGGATGCATTAGTAACGGTAACGGTATAGGTTCCCGCCATAGCAGTAGTAGCATTAGCAATGCTTGGGTTTTGGCTGCTTGAACTAAAGCTGTTGGGTCCGCTCCAACTATAAGTACCACCACCTGTAGCACTAAGGCTAATGGTGGCTCCTACACAAAAGGGTCCGGTATTAGTGGCTCCCGGACTCGGCAATGCATTTACTGTTACGCTGGTGGTAGCTGTGGCAGAACAACCTCCGGTTCCTGTAACTACCACGGTGTAGGTTCCGGCCATGGCCGTGGTGGCTGAGGGACGTGTTGGATTTTGAGCAGAGGAACTAAAGGAAGCAGGGCCTGTCCAGGAATAGGAAGACCCGTTGTTGGCTGTGAGTGCTATAGTTTGACCAGCACAATATGGGCCGCCGTTACCTACTGTTGGATTAGGTAAAGCATAAACGGTAATGGTTTTTATTTGTGAAGCAGAGCAGGAACCAGAACCTAAGGAATAGGTGATGTTATGTGTTCCGGCACCGGCAGTTGCCGGATTAAAAATTCCTCCTGAAACACCGGGGCCACTCCAGGTTCCGCCAGTTGTGCTGCCGACTGATAAATAAGAATTAAGATTAACACTGGAAGCATTTATACAGAAACTACCCGGTGAAGTCCAGTTAGCTACATAAGGATTGGTAATGGTGATGATTTTGGAGAATGTATAAATGGGGCATGTGCCTCCTGGCGTATAGGTATAGGTAATGGTATGTGAGCCTACGCCAGCGGCAGAAGGATTGAATGTAGCAGTGCCGTTTCCGTAGTCTGTAATACAGGTTCCACAGGTGGCGGTAAATTTAGGAATACCGGAAATAGTATTAGCGGGAATATTGATGGTTTGGCAAACACCGTCATCAACCCAGGAGCCCGAATTAATTAAACTGTTGTTATGCGGATCCCTGACATAATAATTAAACGATGAGGTGAACTGGGAATTTTCACATAACTCTATCCTATAGGGCAAAGTGGGGTTGAGGTAAGCCATCTGGAAGTCATTACTCTGACCTGAAACGAGTGTATTATAGGTACAACCAGAAGTAGGAGTACCGAAACAATATTTAAAAGTGCCATTTTCATACAGGTTAGCATTATAGCTGGTATTGGATTTAGCTATAAAAGAAAGTAATAAGGCTGGGGATATAGGCTGGCCAAAACTGGCATTATTAGAGGCGGCAAGATTAATATTGCCATTGTTACAGTTTATTGTGGAAGGAAGTGTTTGCATGCTCCCGTTGCTTAGTACTTGTAAAAATCCGTCACCACCTAAAACGGTGGGGCAGTTAATAGAGCAGTCGAGTAAAGGACCTGAAGATTGGGTAAAGGTAATTTTACCTGGTTGATTACTGTAATTCGTAATTAAAATCACATAATAATTTCCAGCTCCAGGCGAATTAATAGTCATTGTTTCAACTGCTGCCGGATTATAACTGCAATCAACAATATTGCCCCAGCAATTATGGTCGCCGGCGCAGTTCCCGGTTAAGCCATCGCACATAGTGGAATAACTCGTAAAGGGCCCCCAGCATATAAAGTCTACATCTATTCCGGTACCGAAATTATCTACCTGACTGAGGTCAAAAATCATTTTACCTGCACCGCTGGTTTTAATGTAGAACCAGGCAGGATTAGGCTGAGAACCTAAACAACCATAAGAAGGTCCACTTTGAGAAGTTGTATTTGTTGAGTTATCAAAAGTAACCGATTGAGAACTTGGAGATGTGCAAAATGGAGTGGCTTGTAAACAGGTATTGCCACCAATACCGGAGACTTGTCCAAATGTGGTGGATTTGAAAAGCAGTACGGAAAGGAAAAAGAAGAGCGATAGGTGTATATTTTTAGGCATGGCTTTGTTTTTCGCAGGTAAAACCTATTGTTTAAGTTTGTCTCGGTACATTTTTTTTAATAATTCAGGATGAGCTCGGTAATACATTTCTAAAATATCATTGTATTCCTTAATGGTCATTCCTTTTTTATTTTTCGGAAAATCGGCAGGTAGTTTATCTAAGGTAAGGATATTGAGAAATTCTTTTTCCCTCCCCATATACTGATCCTCGTAATTTATTCCGGGTGGTGGTGGTGGTGTTTGATATACCCGGGAGCTTCCACCTAATTCCTGTAATGATACTGGTTTTGGTCCTGCTGGGGTAGGATTTGTGGATTCTTTTTTCCGTAATAAACTGTCTTTGGGCTGTTGGGCATGCGTGAATACCACACAACAAAAAAGCAGACACGATAATAAAAATCTGTTCATTTTAAAATTGTTTAAGAATACTTAGAGCAGAAATGAGAAGTTGGGTTTAATTTGAAAATGAAATTTTCGCACCCGCTCTATTTGTAAATAAAAATCAAATTTACAACCTTATTAAATATTTTGTATACACCCTTCAAAAATAAAATAAAAATAACGACTTATTTTGACGTGATATTATGTACGTTAATCAAAATAATCTTCTCTTAAATGTAAATACTAAAGATAAAAGCAATGTACTAATTTAGATGAATTGTCATTTTTTTCTGAGCAGAAAGTGAAAATGCAATTTTATTCGTGAGGCATTCCGCTTTAGCGAAGTTAGTCCCCGCCTGCTTTTGTAGCACTCCTGCGGGTGGCGGGCAGGGAACAATCCCGACCACCGAAGGTGCATCGGAAGGTATACTACGCCCCTTGGGTACCACCTGTAAGTTTACTGCAACAGATAACAATCGCTGGTTATGGAAAACGGAAAGTATTAATATACCGGAAGGTATGTTGATATCGGTTGTTTTATGGAACAGATTTCGGCTGTTGTTACAGTGTTTTCAGGAAAAAATAGTGAAATGAAAAAGATTAATAGATGGGAAATTTTTCGAAATATTAAAGTAAAACCTCATGTAAAATAATAAATCAGCTATGAAATTAATTCGAAAAAAGTAAATCTGACATTAACGCTGTGCAAAACCCCTTGAAAAACGGGGCTTATTTATAAAATTAGAAAGACAACTATTTTATTATCCACCAAGTTTCGCCTTATCATTTGATTAATAACAGTCAACAGCCTCTAATACCAAGGGATTTGTGTTGACTTACGATTCACTTTGTTGTATCTTTCTGTAAAAGGTAATAAATCTGGTGATTTTAACCCAAAAGGGAGGACGCGATAAGGAAAAAGTAAAGATAAAGTATAAGGCAAAGTGGATGAAAGGAAAGCGGGAAAATAGGTGCAAAGCACATTTACATATAAAAAGCAGTAAATAATAAGAACAATAATTAATAAAAAAACCATGAAACAATTACACTACACTATCATTTTTGTTTTAATTACATGGGTTTCCCACGCTCAATCTTTTAAGTTGAGTCACCCCGAAACAGGAATAAAATTAGTATCAGAAAACGCAAATGAAATACTGGTGCAGGTTGACGTGTCGGAATTTAATACAGATAAACAACAAACACCAGCCGGGCAATTCCTTAAATTAACTATTCCGGGATTTACATACTCAGGTAAATTTGGCCAACCTCAGTTACCAACTATATATAAGCTGATTGAAATTCCTCAGGAAGCCAGCATTAAGGTAGATGTGGTTTCAGCTGATGTGGAGTTCATAGACTTCATCACTAGTGGAATTACAGAAAAAGTATACCCTAATCAGGCTCCTGTTTCTAAGAGTGTACTTCCTAAGGACCTTAAATTTCAATATGAAGCCACTGCCTATAATCAAAATCAATATAGTAATAATGGACTTGCAGAAGTAGAACTTTTAGGGGAAAGCAGGGGTACACGTTTGGGAAGATTAAAAATTTGCCCTTTCGAGTATAATCCTGTAACCAATAGAATGAAGGTGTATAAACAAATAAAAGTAAAGGTACAATTTGTAGGTGCTGATATAGATAAAACGGAAGAAGTAAAGAAAGTATACGGCTCAGACTTCTTTAATACACCGGCATTTAATACGCTGCAAAGTAATCACCAAAAAACGAATGGTGTACGCAGCTTAACTGGCCCGGATAGATTTGTAATTGTAAGCGACCCCGCATTTAAAGCGGCCTTACAACCTTTTGTTAAATGGAAAACAAAAAAAGGATTTAAGGTAATTGAAGCATATACTGACGACCCTGCTGTAGGTAAAACTACCACCACTATAAAAAACTATTTAAAAGGACTCTACACCTCGGCCAACGCCACTAACCCGGCTCCTGTGTTTTTATTGCTGGTAGGAGATGTGGCAAATATTCCTGCTTTCTCCGGTAAAACAGATACTCATTACACAGATTTATATTATGGTGAATATACGGGCGATTATCTTCCTGAATTATTTTATGGAAGATTCTCTGCGACTACAGCCGCACAGGTTACAGCTATGGTAGACAAAACATTGATGTATGAACAATACCTGATGCCAGACCCATCTTATCTAAAAAGCGCCCTTTTGGTATCAGGGGTTGATGCTAGTTTTGCGACAAAACATGGAAACGGACAGATAAATTATATCAGTAGCACCTATGTTAATGCTGCACATGATTTTACCCCAACAATTTATTTATATCCTGCTTCTGGAAACAATGCAAGCAATATCATATCAAAAGTAAATGCCGGAGTTAGTTTATATAACTACACAGCACACGGGCTGGAAACGGGTTTTGGGGATCCCTCGTTTTCTGTCACAACCGTGAACTCTATGACTAATGCAAAAAAATATGGATTATTGATAGGAAATTGTTGTTTAACCAATAAATTTGATTACGGGACTTGTTTTGGTGAAGCATTGTTAAGAAAAAGTAATGGCGGTGCTATTGGATATATAGGGGCTTCCAATACCAGCACCTGGGATGAAGACTACTGGTGGGCAGTTGGTTCAGGAACGGTAACTACCAACCCAACATATCAGCAAACCGGGTTAGGAGCTTATGATTTATTATTTCATGACCACAATGAACCAGATACAAAATGGAAAATTACCAATGGGCAAGTTGTAAATGCGGGTAACCTGGCTGTAGTTGCTGCAGGTAGCTCAGACGCTAACCGTTATTGGGAAATCTATCACCTGATGGGAGATCCTTCTTTAATGAGTTATATGAGCGTGCCTAAAAAAATGACAGTAACTCATAACGCAACCGGAGCAGTTGGAACTACCTCTTTAACTGTTAAAGCAGAACAATATGCCTATGCCGCAGTTTCACTGAATGGAGTTTTACTGGATGCAAAACATATAGATGCGTCCGGAAGTGTTACACTTAATTTCCCTGCAATTAATACTGCTTCGGTGGTAGATGTTGTGGTAACCAAACAATTCAAAGAACCTTATGTTGGCACTTATACTGTAGGCGGTACTTCCGGAATTGCACAACAAGAGGCAGACAACTCCTTGTTTGTGGTGAGCCCTGTTGAATCTAAAACACTTAAGTATATGATTTACCTGTCGAATGAGAATACAGTTGATGTGCAGGTGTTTAGTATAGATGGTAAATTAGTAAAAAATGAGAGACTCCAATTAAATAAAGGCAGAAACGATTTAAGTATGGATTTGAATTCCTGCGAAAGTGGTGTTTATTTTGTAAAAGTTACAGGTAAAGCCATATCCTCTCATTCAAGAATATTCGTTTCCGAATTATAGGTAAACAGCTTTCTCCAACTTCATTTGCTTAAGCAAATGAAGTTGGAGAATTATTTATATCCTGAAAATAAAAAATTTGCTACCCTGCTTCCCCGGAGGGAATATGGGTACTGGGTTTTCTCCGGGCTTCATTCCTTTGAATGCCTGTTTGTGAAAAGTCTGTTTAATAGTTTTAAGCCCACAAAAAAAAACATGGCAATGATTACAATAAAAAAAACACTTAGCGGTTTTTTCCTTTTAGCAGCCTGTACCCTTGCAGGCCAGAATAAAAATAATCCTGATCTTGAAATAATTCTCGAACAGAAAGGCGAAGTATATTTTAGCTGTAAACCTAATAGCATTCAGCAGGCAGCTCAATTATCGAAAATAGTTTCTGTAGATCACGGACTTCAATATAAAGCCCCGGGCGATGAGGTAAAAGCTTATGCAAACCGAAAAGAGTTCAACAACTTCTTGCAATTAGGTATAGCTTATACTTTACTTCCTTCTCCCGGCGATCAATTGAAAGCGGAAATGCTTACTTTAGAAGAGTATAATAACATGAGAACAAGGGGAGTGAGTGTTACCTACAATAAATACCCTACCTATCCGGCTTATGAGCAAATTATGACTCAATACGCCAATACCTATCCTAATTTATGTAAACTGGTCACCATAAAAACACTGGCAAGTGGCAGAAAATTAATGCTGTTAAAAATTTCCGATAACATTAACAGTTATGAAGATGAACCTCAGTTTTTATATACCTCCTCTATGCATGGCGATGAGATAGCCGGATACCCATTGATGCTGGATTTGATCGATTATTTATTAACTAATTATAACACCAATCCTAAAGTAAAGAATATTGTGGATAATGTTGAGCTCTGGATTTGCCCATCGGCTAATCCGAATGGCACCTACAAAAGTGGAAATAGTACAGTTAATGGTGCTGTGAGGTACAACGCTAATAATATAGACCTTAATCGGAATTATCCCGATCCTAAAGGAGGGCAACACCCGGATGGTGAGGCCTACCAGGAAGAAACTACGGCTTTTATGGGTTTTGCAGACACGATGAATTTTGTGATGGGAGCCAATTTTCATGGTGGGGCTGAGGTAGTGAATTATCCCTGGGACACCTGGTCAAAGGCTCATCCAGATAAAAACTGGTGGATCAGAATTTCTAAGCTCTATGCAGATACCGCACGTTTAAACAGCCCTGGAAAAAATTATCTGGACGATCTTTATTCCGGAAATGTTCCGGGAGTTACACAGGGCTTCCCGTGGTATGAGGTAGAAGGAGGCAGGCAGGATTACATGAACTATTTTAAAAATTGCCGCGAACTAACCATAGAATTATCAGCTAACAAATTATTAGCAGAGAGTAGTCTGGACGCACACTGGGGATATAATACCAAATCATTAATGAATTTCATGAATGAATGCTTACAAGGTATCCGGGGCATAGTAACTGATGCTTGTACCGGTAAACCTGTTAAAGCTAAGGTAACGGTGGTGGGCCACGATGCCGATAACTCCCATGTTTTTTCAGCACCCAGGGTAGGTAATTATCATCGACCCATTATTGCAGGGACCTATAACCTGGAGTTTTCTGCAACGGGCTATCAAACCAAAACTATAAGTGGAATTACTGTTGTGAACGGACAAATTAAAGTGGTGAATGTGCAGCTGCAATCAACTACACAAACGGCAAAACCGGTAATTACTACCGTTAATGGTGTTTTGGTTTCTTCGGCTGTATCTGGAAATCAATGGTACCTCAATGGAAACCCCATAAGTGGTGCTACCGGCACACAATATACGCCTACCCAAACCGGAACATATACTGTTGTTTCAACTGTATGTGGAACCAATGTTTCTAATCCGGTGGTGATAAACTCCATCGGATTAAATACCCAAACAGTGGCAATGGGTGCTTTTAGGGCATTTCCCAATCCTACAACTGGAATACTTATGGTGGAGTGTCAGTCTGAAATCAACAAACCCATTCAAGTGCAATTGTTTAATTGTTTAGGGCATGTGGTGCATGAAGAAATAAGGTGGTTGAATGATAAAACTATGAACTATGACCTTTCGGCTTATGCTAATGGATTGTATTACCTTAAACTAACAGATGATAACAAAAGCTATGTAATGCGTGTTGTGTTAAACAAGGAACAATAGAATAGGTTTGGGAAGATATGCAATTAGGAGTAATTAGAAATAGTTAAATGGTATTTGAATAAACAGACACAGTTAAACTAAAACAAGACAGCCGGCTTTCTTAGCCGGCTGTCTTGTTTTTAATAGGCTACTTGTTTATTCTACAATAATCTTTTTAATCGCTTTAAAACCTTTTTCGTTTACAATATTCACAAAATAAACTCCACTACCTTTACCTTCCAGGTTTAAATGAATGGTATTGCCTACCACATTTTTTTCCATTTGCTGAAGAACAACCCGACCCAGTGTATTGGTAACAGTAAAATGTAAGTCATTAGCATCATGAAAAGAGGTTACAAAATATACGCTCCCTGTGGTAGGGTTAGGGAAATAGTTAATGAAGGCAGAGAACAGTTGTTCTTCTAAACCGGTTGTGCTGCAAAGTCCATGTGTACCTAAGGTTTTTCTGTGAGTACCGGTAGACATAGCCGTTTGTATACGCGTTGTTTGATCGTTGGTAAACATATACATACAGGCATCATCAGTATAATCCATGAAGTTCATGAACATATCTCCGTTGGTACTGGTTTTACCGCCAAATGTACAGCCATTGGCTTGAAAGGGATAAGTAGGGCAACCGTAATTGGCTCCTTTCGGACTTCCGCTTCCGCCTTTTTGTGGAGGAGTATCATTGCAAAAATCATCAGCGCCACATTGAGTTCCACCATCTCCCCAAATATGCCTTAATCCTAACCAATGCCCGATTTCATGGGTACAGGTTCTGCCATATTTATAAGTAGGATCGTAAGTCCCCTGAGGGTAAAGTAAAGCAGAGCCAAAGGCATGCGTATAAGCCCAGAAACCATCAGTAGTTGAAGTTCCCAGACTACTTAAACCACTTAAGGTAGTTCCTGCAGGAAAAGTTGCATAACCAAGCAAACCAGGCCCGTTGGCCATTTCATCGGTTACCCACATGTTAATGTATTTAGTAGGATCCCAAATAGTGGCAGGTTTTATTTTTGTATTAATCAGTGTTTGTAAAGCACTTGCAGTAGAGGCCAATGCAGGATCTGTAGCTCCCGGTATGTTATGCCAGTCAACCCTGTTTATTCCGGGTTCCGTCATTACGGCTCCGTTTTTATCCTATATAGCCATACAAAACTGTATGCCAGTATTGGAAATAGCAACCCTTCCGGAAGCATCTTTACTGGCAGCTCAAACGCCATTGGCACTGGCAGCAGCAAAGTCTTTGAAAGCAGTAGCCGGGTAAGTGTTTGTTTTGTATCCTTTTCCGGCATAATCTTCGTTAAGAACAGTAATTTGAGAATTAATTTGTGCCGCAGTTAAGTTGGGGTAGGTACCAACGGCTTGTCCTCCGTGTATGATGTGTACTACAACAGGTATAGTATAACTGGTAACTGCAGGTGCATCGGGATTATTCAGCTTTTGCGTTTCCATTCTTTCTCTGTAAGCGCGAACTTCAGCATTAAACCACTCATCCCATTCTTTAGGAGGAGCAACTGTAGAGCAGCGTTCCCATACTGCCTGATTAACAGGATGGTCTGAGGTTTTTTTTCATTGTCCTGGGAAAACACTGATGGAATGCTTAATGCCAGAAATGACAGGGATGTAAGTAGAGATTTTTTCATGAATAGGTTGTTGTAGTTGTTTTAGATTTCGATGTTATTTTTAGTCATTATTGATTCAAAAATAAAAAAAATAACCCGATTAAAATTTCATTAAGATACCAATATAAAATTAAAAATAAGATGAATGAGTGTGCTAAATCATTTAGAATCACACCCTAATTTAGTCAGCACTGTGTAGCGCAGATTATAGCTGACAAAAGCACATACCTGTTTCTTTTGAAAAATAATAGTAGGGATTTTTTGTTAATTTTGAACACCTGAATTTTAGGTGTAATGCAGGTAAATTTAATGTCCTTTTCCTCAATGTAATTTTTGTTTATGTATAAGTTTCTTTTCATCTTATCTTTTAGTTTGATCTTTAAGATACCGTTAATTGCCCAGGAATATTTTCAGCAGGAAGTAAATTATTCCATAGAAGTGAGCCTTAACGATACTTTACATGAATTAAATGCTTTTGAACGAATCGAATACATTAATCATTCAAAAACAACATTAACATTCATTTATATTCATTTATGGCCCAATGCCTATAAAAACAATAAAACAGCCCTCGCACTGCAGCTACTGGAACAGGGAAATACCACACTTTATGATGCGCCACCCGCAGATTTAGGTTTTATTGACGGGTTGAATTTTAAGGTTGATGGTAAAGTAGTAAACTGCCTTTTTGACTCCCTGCATCCGGATATTTGTAAATTACAGTTGGCTTCCCCATTAGAAGCGGAAGGCAAAATAGAAATTACCACCCCTTTTCGTGTCAAATTACCTTCAGGTAAAATTTCACGTTTAGGGCACCTGGGTCAGGCCTACACCATTTCTCAATGGTATCCTAAACCGGCGGTGTTTGATAATGCCGGATGGCATGCCATGCCATACCTTAATCAGGGAGAATTTTATTCGGAGTTTGGAGGCTTTGATGTAAAGATTACGCTACCGGAAAATTACGTGGTGGGCGCCACAGGTGATTTTCCGGAAGGAGACCCCGAAATAGAATGGATGAATAAGAAAGCAGAAGAAACAGAAAAGAAAATTGCTCAAATACAATTAAACCCTGCTGGTTTTAAACCTAACCTGCAGTACCCGGCATCATCGATCAGAACAAAAACGCTGTGTTTCAGACAGGCGAATGTTCATGATTTTGCCTGGTTTTGCGATAAGAGATACAATGTACTTAAAGGAGAACTTTATTTACCCAATAGTAAACGGAAAGTAAATACCTGGGCTTTGTTTACCGATGCCCGGATAAATTTGTGGAAAGATGCCATTGCCTATCTCAACGATGCCACATTTTTCTATTCTTTGTGGAATGGAGATTATCAGTATAAACACGTTACTGCAGTAGATGGAACCATTTCAGCCGGTGGAGGAATGGAATATCCCAATGTAACCGTTATCGGAGATGAAAGCACTGCCCTTTCATTAGAAACAACCATTATGCATGAGGTTGGACACAACTGGTTTTACGGAATGCTGGGAAGTAATGAAAGGGATCATGCCTGGATGGATGAGGGCATTAATTCATTCAATGAGTTGCGTTACCTGCAAACAAAATACCCTGGTCAACGCTTAAACAGTGCTTTAGGAATGGACAGCACCAAAAAAACACTTGGCTTACACCGCTTCATGGGAAAAGCAAGATATGAATTGTTCTATAAATTCAGAGCCGGTCAAAACCTTGATCAACCTTTATCCCTGCATGCCGCAGATTTCGAAGATGTAAATTACGGAGCTGTGGTTTATTATAAAACAGCTATTTTATTTTATTACCTCATGCACTATATGGGAGAAGAGAACTTCGATAAGGCCATGCAGTTTTATTTTGATAAATGGAAATTTAAGCACCCACAGCCAAAAGATTTAAGGGAAATACTCGAATACTTCAGCGAAAAAAAATTGTCCTGGTTTTTTGATGACTTTATTTCTACTACAAAAAAAATAGATTACAAAATTCAGAAAATACTAAAAGCACCTGACGGAAGTTATGAGGTATGGGTAGAAAACAAAGGAGAAGTAGCTGGCCCCTTGCCACTATGCGGACTCAGTAAAAATAAAATAAAGGGAATGGTTTGGTATGATGGATTTACGGGAACCAAACAATTGTTTTTTCCTCCGGCAGAAATTGATGCCTTCAGGATAGACTATTTTGAAGTGATGCCAGAAACAAATCGACAAAATAATTCCATGCGCATTACAGGTTCATTCAAAAAAACCGAGCCCCTGCGTTTAAGTTTTATTGGTAACCCGGATTATCCCTACAACACCAACCTGTTTTTTGCGCCTTTGCTCGGACTTAATGCCTACGAACACATTATGCCCGGTTTAGCCATTTATAATCATTTAGTATTTACCAAACCCCTGGAATTTGAATTGCTTCCTTTTTACTCTATTAATTCCGGAAACCTTTATGGTTACGCACATATACAGGGGAATATACTCCCTAAAACCGGTATATTTCAACGTATTTCACCGGGTATCGGAAGCGCCCGGTTTGGTTATAATGACAATCCGGAAGTATTAACCTTTCAAAAGCTTAGCCCTTCAGTTAAACTGCTATTCAGAAAAAAGAATGCGAAAAGTCCGGCTAAATCATCAATTACGCTGCGATCGGTGATTGTATCAAAAGAGGTAATAAGCTACCAGGAAACTTCTTCCGGAGCTTATGAACGCAAAAAAATTATTGACCAAACCAATATTCAGGATATTACTTTCTTTCATGAGAATAAGAGGGTAATTAATCCTTTCTCCTTTTTGGTGAATGCACAAATTGGAAATGGTATGAGTAAATTGGCATTACAGTACATTTACCACATTACTATAAAAAAGAAAAAATATGTTGAGCTGCGTTTTTTTGCTGGAAAAATGTTTAGCAGAAACAGTAAATATGATTACCGTTTTCGTATGAGTGGGCAAACGGGTTCACAGGATTATTTATACGACGAAGTTTACATGGCGCGCAATAAACATATTACTTCCACTTTGGGTTCACAACAATTTACTGAAACAGACGGAGCATTTAAAATATTTACCGACTTAGGATATAGTGATGATTGGATAGGAGCAATAAACCTTAAATCACCAAAGCTGTTTAAATTACCCTTGTTGTTTTATGCCGATGCAGGAATATACACGGCACATTATCAAAGCATTTCTTCAACAGGACAGGTGACGAAAGGAATAAGCTCTCCGGAAGTGCTGTACAGTGGAGGTATTGGAATTCCGTTAATCAGAGGTATAGCGGAAATATATGTCCCACTCTTTCATTCAAAAAACATAAAAGAATCTTATTCCTATGCCCCTGATTTTGTGGATCGGATACGTTTTGTTTTTAATTTGAGCAAATTAAATCCCCTGAAGATGATTAAGGAGGAGTCGTTATTTTAGAAAAATGCAACAAGGGAGAAAAATATATTTTGCTTCAGATTTTCACCTGGGTGTACCGGATTTTGCGGAGAGCCTGAAACGTGAAAAACGCATAGTAAAATGGCTAAACCATATACAGCAGGATGCCTCAGAGATTTACCTGGTAGGAGATATTTTCGACTTCTGGTTCGAGCACAGGTATACCGCGCCCAAAGGATTTGTGAGATTGCTCGGCAAACTAGCCGAAATCAGTGATAGCGGAATTCCGATTCATGTGTTCACTGGTAATCATGATATGTGGATGTACGATTATTTGCCAAAAGAAATTGGCATTCAACTTTACCGTCAGCCTATCATAAAGGAATATGCGGGAAAAAAATTTTATATAGGGCATGGAGACGGTTTAGGGCCGGGAGACAGGGTATATAAGTTTTACAAAGTGTTTTTTCATAGCAAAATTTGTCAATGGCTTTTTGCCCGCTTACATCCCAATCTCTCTTTTACCATAGCCACTAAATTTAGTGGTAATAGCAGAAAAACAAACAGAAAAAAGGATGCTCAGTTTTATGGAGAGAAAAATGAATGGTTGTTTCAATATTGCCTCGAAATACTAAAACAACAAACCATTGATTATTTCATATTTGGGCACCGGCATTATCCACTCGATCTTTCACCTTCACCAGGTAGCCGATACATTAATCTCGGTGAATGGATGAACTATAATACTTATGCTGTGTTTGATGGAAACAACCTGGAGCTTAAAACATTTACGGAGTAAGGGGTATCTGTTACAGCCTGATGCCCCAAATTAAAATGTCGTCTATCTGAGGCATAGTACCTTTCCACCTTCTGAACTCCTGATCAATAGAATACTTTTGTTCTTCCAGGGTTTTATCATATATACTAAGCAGGAAGGTTTTGAAATTTTTTGATAAATATTTGGTATTATTGGTGCCTCCAAACTGATCAGCATAGCCATCGGAGAATAAGTAGATCATGTCTCCGCTTTCATAAGTTAAGCGATGATTTTCAAATGTTTTAGTGGTAGAAAATACATGACCCCCCACAGGTTCAATGGCTCCCTTATACTCATTGAATTCCCCTTGCCTGATCAGGTAAAGGGGTCTTCTGGCACCTGCAAAATAAATTTCTCTGGTTAAAGGATTTAAACGGCACATCACAATATCCATTCCGTCATGCGATTCGGAACCTGAATCAAATTGTTTCAGGGAGCGGTTTACCTTTGCATTTAAACTTCCCAAAACCTCTCCTGGCAATGGGTTTTGAAGCTCTGTTAACACCTGATCCAGTAAGGTTGAGCCAATAATAGACATAAAGGCTCCTGGCACCCCGTGGCCGGTACAGTCAATTACTGCTACATAAATAAAATCATTTTTTATATGATACCAGTAAAAATCGCCACTTACAATATCTCTGGGTTTATAGTAGATAAAGCTATTGATGTAGAGTTCAATAATTTCTTTTTTTGGAAGCAATGCCGTTTGTATTCTTTCAGCATAATTAATACTATCTAATATATCGTTGTTTTTTTCTTCCAGTAATTTATTAGCAGCTTCCACATGCTCTTTCTCTTTTTGTAACTCTTGTGTTTTTGCAATTACTTTCTTTTCAAGAATAAGGTTTTGCCGGCGTAATGCCCGGGTTCTGAAAATATAGATCAGGTGGAAGATTTCAATGATCACAAAAATCAGCAAGAGATAGAACCAGGTTTTCTTCCATAAAGGCTTGTCTATTTTTAGCTGAAACTTAAGCGGCTTGGGGTTTTCAAACCCATCGCTATTAGAGCTGTACAGTATAAAAGTAAAATCACCGTCATTAATTAAGGGGTATTCAATGGTTTTTTCTTTGGTATACCTCCATTCTTTATCTATGCCTTCCAGTTTGTACCTGTAACTCACTCCCTCCGGGTCAGTAAGGGAAATACCAATGAAGCTTACCTGAATGTTGTAATCATCATAAGAATAATTGAAAACGGTATCGTTAATGTTTTTGGAAACATTGTTAATGGTAAGGCTTTGCATATTAAGTGCGGGTGGGAGGGTGTTGGTTTTGTCGAGGGAAGAATTATACTTGATTAAGCCTTTGGATGAGCCCAGCCAGAAATTACTTTCAGGATCAACGAATACCGAATTTTGATTGTATTCCAGTAATATCAACCCTTTTGCTTTATCTACTCCTGTAAAATCTTTTTTATTATGGTGCTTAATGCTTACTCCGTTTTTATGCCCTACTACTATAATATTCTGTTTGTCGCCGGCAATAAAGTAACCAAAATCGGATAATAAACCACTCTGGGTGCTGTATTGAGTAAATATCTTTCCATTGTACTTAAATATCCCATCACCTTCGGTACAAAACCAAATACTGTTCTTATTATCCTGAAAGGCAGAAATAAATTTAAAGGAAGATAAGCCGGGTATGTCTTTCAGTAAGGTAACGGAATCATTTTCGATATAATAAAGCGGTGTTTCAGGGGAAAAGAGCCAAAGCCGGTCACTTTTATCAACAAAACATCCGCTAAGGCTGTTATGGGGCAAGCCATTATTAGTGTTTAAAAATGACAAAATATTAAACAGCATGTCTGTAATATATAAACCATCATCAGTGGAGATATAGTAATTTTTATCTTTTTTGAAAAAAGCATTTACCCTTGATTGCTTAAAGGCGTCTAAGGTTTTTAGTAATTTTATTCCCTTATTTATTTCGAGTATCAGTATACCTGCTTTTTCAGATCCAACCAATAAACGGTTAAATTCATTATCATAGTAGCAGCACCGTAAAGAGTTGTCTTCATTTATTCCACTTATACCGCTAAGGTTGTTGTATTCGTTGGAGAGCGTGTTAAAAAGGCAAATTTCTTTTTTTCCTAAGAGCACCAAACTATGGGGGGCATTGGAAGTAATGGCAATGACATTGTCAAAGGGTAATCCATTATTTTTTGTAAAAAACTCAAAGCGCGCTGAAATAAACTGAAATAGGCCTTCTCCAAAAGAACCCAGCCAAACATTTCCTTCCCGGTCTTCAAAAATTTTGGTAATAAAGGGGCTTTCCAAGCCATTGCTGTTGTTTACCTTTTTTATTTTTTCGGGTAAAAAGCTGTTTTTTTTAAGATCCACCAGCCTTATTCCATCACCGTATACGGAGACCCATAAGGTTTGTTGTATTTTTTTCAAATCCCTTATAGGATAACTTCCCTTGTTGAGTTCTTCTTTTATAGAGTATACCTGCGAGAGGCCGTCTGCAGTATATTCAAAAAAACTCAGACCCCTGTTTTCAGATCCTACCCATATCCCATTATTTGCGTCATCAGCGTCAAAGCAACTGATATTGTCATCTTTAGTGGCGGCAATTAATTGTGGTTTCGGGGCGGCCTCGGTTGGATTAACGGTGTACAAGCCAGACTGAGTGGCAACCCATATTTTACCCTTCATAAAGGAAAGCTTATTAATGTTGGGTAATTGATCAATAAGAAAGGGGCTAGCACTATCTCCGATTATTTTATAAATACCACCAGGCCCAGAAGCAAAGTAAATATTGCCTTTATCGTCTTCAGTAAAAGAGGTGACTTTGCTAACAGTAAACTCTCCGCTTCTGATTTTTGATAACTCTTCCTTTTTCATGCAGGAGACCCCGCTTTGAAAATGCCCCAGCCAGAGAAGTCCTTTGCTGTCTAAATAAATACTGTAAACAAAATTTTCGGCTAATTTGTCTTTCTTGTTGTATTTTCTGAATTTCGCTCCTCCAAAGGCACCCAGGCCTTCTCCTGTAGAAACAAACAGAAAGCCGTCTTTTCCCTGGCATATATCGTAGATGTATGATTGGGGAAGACCATTATCCTGCGTGTAATTCTTAAAGGTATATACCTGCGCAGGAGCGGTAATAATGAACAGAAAAAAGACAAGAGAAGCACAAATTAATTTTTTTTGTAGCGTCATTATTCTTTTTTTATACCAATTTTATATTTGTACTTGGGTACACCACCAATGGGCAAAGTATAAAAAGGAAGTAGCTCTCCGAATTGGTTGGTGATATATACCGCTACATTGTTATTTTTTACGGCAGTTTTCTTAATAAACTGTATGTCCATGGAAGTATTAATTTCGTCTTTTACCACCGGTAATTTTACCTGTGACCAGGTGCCTTCGGTTTGCGATTGCGCTATTTCCCCTTTCTTGGCAACTGTTACCGTTCGTATTATTCCTTCATTATCGTAGTCGAAAATATTTATTTCTACAGATGTGGCATTTTTTGGAATGAAAGGATAGATGTGTGAAATAAATCCAACATTATCATCCAAACGAAAGGTGTACTCATAATAAAAAGCATTTCCCCCTTCAATTTTAACATTGTTCTCTTTCTCAGAAGAAAGAAATAGCTTATATAAATTACCATCATTACCATCTAATCCTTCTACAACCAATTTAAATACATATCCTCCGTTTTCAGGTTGCAATTCACCTTCGAGTGGATTAAAAGGCCCCATAGTATACCATTTATTGTCAAATTGCTTTTCACTGGCAAAGGTATGGGTCATTAACAGTACGCCAGCTTTGTAGTTTCCTTCAGGTGTTTGTTTACGGGCATCCGGATGCGAATGACAACCTTTACCACCGTAAACAGAAAACCGGGTATGTGAGTCGTTGGAGCCTTTTTCTTCATCATACATGCCAGAAATTTCCGGATCAAATATCCGCACATAAAAAGGCGTTTTTATATTTTCAGGAATAGTAAAAAAACAAATCTGAGTAAAATCATCATCGCCCCAGTTTTTCTCTGCCTTCTTACCAAAGGTACATATAAAAGGTATTTTTTCTGCCTCAGAAGGTATGGCCTGTGGAAACAAGCCCAAAGAAAAGGAACAACAAATGAGAAAGGTAAGAATGGGCTTTAACTTCATGAAAAAATGGTTGAACCGCACTAAAGTTAATATTATTAGATTAACTTTCATAAAATGCAAGGTACAAAATTGCCTGAAAAATTACAGCAAGGCACCTTTTAATTGATTGGAGTTAGGGCAGAAATAAAATGCGTATAAAAGTCAGAAGAGTATTTCAATTTCCACCCGTCTGTTATAATTCCTGTTTTTTTCAGGATCTCCCGGTAGTAAGGGTTGCTTACTGCCCATATAGGAAGTTGAGATAAAGGACTTGTCAATACCTTTTCGGAAGAGGTATTCAGATACATTTTCGGCACGGAGCAGGCTTATTTTGTCATTGATTTCGATAGACCCGCTGTCATCCGTGTGACCCGTAACACGCACAGTTTTCAGGGTTTTGTATTTTATTTGTTCTATGAGTTTATCCAGCTGCCTTCTGGCTTCTTCACCTAATGCGGCCTTTCCATAACCGAAAAAAATAATTAGGGAAATGTTTTTGGTACTCTGATCTGGCATTTTTATGCCATCATCAATAAACTTAAACAGGTGCTCAATATTTGACCCATACACCAGGCTGTCGTCCTTAAAAGCTACTACAATGGCATTTTCAAAGCCTTTTTTGCGCGCCTGATTAAACAGAGGTTTTGATTCGGCCAGGTGATGTACATTGCCATAACTATAATGGTAAAGGTCATTTATTTTGTTATAGGTAATAGGGCTAAGTCCCTTGAAAATACTGTCGTTCGGATTGATCTTATTCATGGAAGTTCCTAAATGTACCTTGTAAGTATAAGTAGTGTCTTCATTGTCTATTTTATAAGCCGGGTCATATTTCCAACTGCTTTTATTTTCCTGCAGGGCTTTAGGATTTTCTGCAAGAATGGTATCGTGGAGAGATTTGTTAGGATTACGAATGGGTTCGCTGATTAAGTCGCTTCTGTAATGCCCATCTTTCTGGTGCAGGGTAGTTGTTTCAGAAGAACGAATAACCTGTATTTGTTTCTCAACACAGGTTTTAAAAACTGAATCGCCCCTGGATTCAAAAACGGAAAGCTTTACCGAATACTTACCAGGCTCATTAAAAATGTGAGGGGTGATGGTTTTATTAGAACTCGTTCGGTCGCCAAAATTCCAATGATAGTGCACCTTTCCCAGGTGTTTGGTTGGACTATAAAGTTGAGGGCTAAAGATCACCGGTTTTTCTGTATATACACTATCAGGGATATCAAAATAAACCACTTTTTCTCCTTCTATAAAAAAATCATAACTCACCTGATTATAAAAAACCGCCCCGCTGGATTTGTCCACAATATTTAATTCAACCTTGTATTTACCCGGCCCCGGAAAACAATGTTTTACTTCAAGCCCACGCGCTTTGGCCCCATCACCAAAATTCCACTCATAAAACATCCCGCTGGTATCTCTGCTTTCAAAGCTCGACTCTTCATAAAATAAAAAACAATAACTGGGTTTTTCTATGGGTTTGCAATTTTCAAACAAAGGAGGATCAGTGGTAAACCAATAAATATCATCTTCAGAATTTCCCCGGTTACTGGTAAAATATCCCCATTTGTTGTTGGGAGAAGCCCATAGCCCGAAATCATCAGCACTGGAGTTAATAGGGTTTCTAAGGGGTTCCGGAGTACCAAAATCCAGGTTGTTTAGGCTGCACCTGTATATGTCTAATTTACCTTTTCCACCCGGACGATCAGAAGAAAAATAAAGGTACCCGTTATTGTAGAATGGAAACATTTCATTGTACAGGGTATTCAAACTACTAATGTTTACAGGAGTTTTCCAGTAATTATCTTCCCGTATCGAATAAAACAAATCCACTTTTTCCGAATTAGTTTTAGCAGAAAAGATCAGCATGTTTTCATGCACCAATGTTGGATGCCCAAAGGAGACATTTTCGGGTAAAGCTATGGGAATACGTTTCGCTTCTGTAAACCCTTTTTCCCCAGAGTAGGAAGAAAACCTTATTTCCAGCGGGGGCGAACTTTCTGTAAAATTCCTGTTCGTTTGGTTACAGGTGATGTAAATTCCGGCATCTGTAAAACAAAAAGGACCTTCATTGTATTTAGAATTGATTTTATGAGCCAGGTGCTGTGGAATAGCATAGGTACCAGGTTCATGTTCGGGTTGAAACACAATAGCCGGAACGTTTCTGGAACTTTTATCAGATAAATAAAGGGCAAAGTGATTATTTCGGTTGGAGATGAAATACAGTTTATTCTTCCATAAGAAAGGGGCATATTCTGATTTCCCTGAATTAAGCGTATGAATGGGTTCTACCATTATCAGCATACTATCTGGATTATTGGAAGGATGTTGAGCCAGCAGCTGCAAACAGATTGCCAATAGCGCCAATATGCAGGGTGTTTTTTTCAATCAGTACAAATTTAAATACAATCCTAATCACCTGTTTTTATTTAGATCAGGTGAATAGAACATCAATTACAGACAAAAATTTAGTCTTAATTTAACTAAAAATATTCATCTGATTATTTATTTGCTATCATCTGATATTATATATCTGAATATCAAATATTTACAATTAAAACAAGGGGAGGCCGCAAACTTATTTAGAAAAGACTGCATAACTTTAGTGTTAAGCGATAGCATCAGGCAAATGATCGAAGGAATAAGCTGAAATATGCACAGGAAAATCTTTACTTCAACAGGAATATCAAGCCCAATGGGAGCCCAACAATGTTAGGAAACATCATATTAATTTATTAGATTTGCCGTCCTTTTGAAGAGCAAAGAAAAGGCAGCTTTATAAGTATTATTTGCTTTATAACAGTAGAAGCTAAAAATAAGAAAGAATTTAAAAATATTTCGCTATGGATATTATTCAGGAAAAAGTAGACTCCTTAAACGCGGTGGTTAAAATTAAACTTACCGAGCAGGATTATCAGGGCAAGGTAAATGAAGCGGTGAAAAAAGTTCAACGCCAGGCCAGTATGCCAGGCTTCCGGCCAGGAAAGGTGCCTGTGGGGCTGATAAAAAAGATGTATGGTAAGTCGGTATTGGTAGAGGAGCTGAATAAAATTTTGAACGACTCCATCTACAAATACATTCAGGAAAATAAAATAGAAATATTGGGAAACCCACTTCCCCGTAATACCGAAACAGAAATTGACTGGGATAACCAAAAGGAATTTGAATTTAATTATGATCTGGGTTTAGCACCTCAATTTGAAGTAGAGGTTTCGGATAAAATTTCCTTTGATTATGAAGTGGTAAAAGTGGATGATGAGCTGGTTGAGAAGTACCTGAAAGATGTAAAAAGAAATTACGGAAAGCCCAGTTCACCTGAAACCGCCGGAGATACCGATGTTCTTTATGTGGATATCAACCAATTAGAAGAAGATGGAAGCATTACTCCGGGAGGTATTTTTAAATCTACCAGCATTTCACTCGACAGGGTAAAGAATGATTCAGCCAAAGCCCGTTTTGCTGGTGCAACAATCGAGGATAAAATCATTATCCATTGCAATGAACTCTACGCAAGTCCTGTTGAGTTAAGCATTGGACTGGGTATTGAAAAAGAAGCGGCTGAAGTCCTGAATTGTAACCTTCAGGTAAGTATTCGTAACATTTCCAGAATGGAAGATGCCGAACTAAATCAGGAATTATTCGATCGAATATATGGGGAAGGAAAAGTAAACGGAATAGAAGAATTTAAAAATAAAATTAAAGAAGAATTAGCTGTAATGTTTACTCAAGACCAGGATAGGAAGTTATTCGGAGAAATTGAGCGGGCATTGGTTGAGAAATACAACCCTAATTTGCCGGAAGACTTCTTAAAACGCTGGTTGATGACGGTAAATGAAAAACCGATTACCCTTGAGCAGGTAAATTCAGACTTTGATAATTATGCAGCGGCAATGAAATGGAAGCTCATCGAGAATAAAATTATTAAACAACATCAGATAACTGTTAATGTTGATGAAGCCCGCGAGGAAGCAGGAAAATTTATTAGGGCACAGTATGCGCGCTATGGTCAAACACCAAGTGAAGAAGAAGTAAATAAAATAGCTTCTTCTATTCTGGCTAAAGAACAGGAAGCGCAGAAAATAATGGAGAACCTGTATAACGCCAAACTATTACAACTATTCAAGACAAATTTTAGCCTTAATAACAAAGAAGTAGGTTACAACGAGTTTTTTGGCATAAAGGAATAACACATGTCAGTTTAAGCAGACTTTTACAATGAATTGCCGGCTTTTGGCCGGCAATTTTATTTATGATTTGGTGCTTTCAATTAATCCTATAATTTTGTTATAACAAATAAAATCCTTTACCTATGTTTGATAACAATGAATTTAGAAAGTATGCAACGAAGCACCAGGGTATTAGCAGCTTAACTTACGATCGTTATGTTTCTTCCCTTACTCCATATATAATTGAAGAACGTCAGTTGAACGTAGCTCAGATGGATGTTTTTTCACGTTTAATGATGGATAGAATTATTTTTCTGGGAACAGGAATAAACGATCAGGTAGCCAATATTGTTCAGGCTCAGTTATTATTCCTGGAGTCTGTTGATGCAAAAAAAGACATTCAGATTTACCTGAACTCTCCGGGAGGCTCTGTTTATGCCGGGTTGGGCATTTATGATACGATGCAGATCATTAGCCCCGATGTGGCAACCATTTGCACAGGTATGGCCGCCTCTATGGGAGCAGTGCTGATGTGTGCCGGAAAAAAGGGAAAGCGCACGGCTTTAAAACACGCCAGGGTGATGATTCATCAACCCTTAGGCGGTGCAGAAGGACAAGCTTCTGATATTGAAATCACAGCCCGTGAAATACAAAAACTGAAAAAGGAATTGTATGAAATTATTGCCAGCCATAGCGGGCAAACCTATGAGAAAGTTTGGGCAGACAGTGACCGCGATTACTGGATGACAGCAGAAGAAGCAAAGGCATACGGTATGCTGGACGAAGTATTATTAAAAACCAAATAATTCAGAATTCTTTGTATCATTTGTATAAGAAAGGCGCTTTGTAGCGCCTTTTTTTAGTATCCTGTGATGATGGAGAAGTGAAAGCTTTAAAATGTAATTAACCCAGGGCATAGCCGCACTTGGCCTTGGCTATTTCCATAAAGGGCTTTTCTTCAATACGGCTGTTTAACCAGGAAAGTATATCAAAGTATTCGATAACGTCTTTTTGAATAGGATCAATCTTAAGGTCTTCCTCAATTTGTTTTTTAAGCTCAATAAAACTCTCTTTCTCTGTTTTATTATTGTTTTTGTTGCGGGCAGATCTCCTGAGAAAATCCAGCACGTGAGAGATCGTAAGTTCTAAACAATCACGTTTGTTCAGGAAACGATAAACCGATTTTATTCTATAAGCCAGTAAATCGGAGTTCCCCATTTCATAATGAATAACCAAACTCATTAATTGTGCAATGCAGGTGATATCATTATTATACTCAATAGAGTTATTAATGATTTCGTTGATATGCCGGTTGGCAGAACGAAAATCGCCCACACCAAAATAAACATTTGCAGAAAAGAAATGATAAAGCTGATGTGAATACGGGCTCATATTTACATTCCTGAGTAAGTCACGTGAAGATTTAAAATCATTAATAATATTTAGAGCTTCATCATAATACCCGCACATATTATAGGTTTTAATCCATAGATTATATAACATATAATATTCATAAGGCGTTTGCTTATTAAAAGCATTTATTTTATCGTAGAGTGCTTTAATGGTTTGAATAGCCAGGGCATAATTCCTGGTAATAGATTCAGACAGGGCTTTATTGTAATAGGTGTTAAAGTAAGCTAAAAAATTCACTTCAATCATCCAGGGAAATTTTTCCCACATTTTAATAAGCTCATTTGTAATGATGAGCGATTTCTGATAATCCTTTTTAGCATAGTAAACAATGCCCTTAGAGAAATAGAAAAATACTTTATGGTGGAAATTATAAGCCGGATCACTCTCTAATAATTCTTCTTCGTGTACCTCTTTAAATTCTTTTTTGTTTTCAATATCCCGGATGAAGGTGCTTTGATGGTGTTTTAGCCGCACATTAACAAATAAACGCTTGTAATGAAGGAAACTCCTTTTGGCATTGAGAATACGTTTTATCTGAAGTATAATTTCGTTACCAGGCTTATTGGCTTTTTTTGCCAATAATAGTTTTACCTGCAGGCAACGAAGCCATAGATCAAATAGTTGGGTTTTCCTGCTTTCTTCTTCAGCTTCCTGTAATACATCTTCTGCAATATCCAATAAGCCTTTGTGGAGTAATATTTCGGACTGGGTAATTTTACTTCTTATTCTTTTCCGGCATAAATTATTTTTTTCTTCCAGCGAACTTAAAACAAAATTATAGAGGTAGTTTTTCAGAAAAGCAAAGCGATTGAGCTCATCGGTGTACTTCATTTTTTTAATAAGCTCCGACTCATTATACACTTCCTTTTTTTCTATTTCATTAAATAAAAAGGCGTATTTGTTTTCTTTTCCTTTAATATGAAATTGAGAAGAAGAATGGATAAATTTTATTTCATCCGGACTAAGGCATTTTATGAGTTCAAACAAGTTTTCCGAAGGCTTCATAATTCATGGCTGATTTTTTGTTCTTCCTTGTCAATATCTGCAACCAGGCGTTCGAATATCTGATCAAGCTTTTTTTGCAACTCTTCACCAGGAGGCGCTTTGCTGAGTAGACTAATTTCCCATTCCATTACCTCACTGTAAAGTGTATAATAGCTTTTTTTATCGGTAATGTTTTTTATTTTGGTGATGAGTTTTTCTGCCTGAGAAAATAAATTTTTCTCAATTAAGATTTCAATTTGATTAAGTGCACTTCGTATTTCTTTTTCCTCACTCTTGTGGTACCCTTCCAGGCAGGCTAAGAGCGAACGGTATAAATGTTCCAGTACAAGCGAAAGGTCTTTAAAGGCTGTTTTTTGCTTAAATTGCTCTTCATTAAAATCCTTTTGTTTTTCAAGCACATCAAAAGCTAATAAACTTTTTTTGTTTACTGAAGGATTTAACTTAAGGTGCTTTTTTATATATCCTTTCTCCGAAGAACTTAAGTGTAAAATAAGTGTATGTAGCTTATCTGCGCTGATCACCTGGTCATTTTTTGGCAAATTATGTCATATTCACCTAAAAACCAAATTTAGAATTTATTTATTAGCTTTTGATCGTGATTTTAGCAAAGAAATTACGTCCGAAAATGTCGTATTTTTAGCTTTCAGTAATATAAGGTAGTGAAACAATAAATCAGCAGCCTCGTTTAAAAACAAGTCATGGTTGTTATCCTTTGCTTCAATCACCAGCTCCACAGCCTCTTCTCCTACTTTCTGAGCAATTTTATTAATGCCATTTTTAAACAGTGATGAGGTATAAGATTTTTCATCCGGATTTTCCTTTCTGGAAGAAATGGTTTGTTCCAGTTCTTCCAGAAAATTTCCGCTTCCCGTATTACTTTCATTAAAGCAGGTATCATTTCCGGTATGACAAACCGGTCCCACCGGATCTACCTTAATTAACAAAGTATCCTGATCACAATCCAGCATATAGTTTAT
>JACCDP010233030.1_pt1 | contig 33135 bp, 24 predicted proteins | sample 7445841 | NCBI WGS metagenome assembly JACCDP01 (sample SAMN15323441, study PRJNA562643) | freshwater metagenome | isolation source: river surface water | place: USA:Blue River Watershed | collected 2017-08-17 | reverse complement strand
TGACGGCCACACCCGCCGTCCTCGCTCCGGCGCGTGTTGCGGCAGAAAAGCTCCCGGAGGCGTTTTGCGTCCCCGGCCTTCAGGCCGAGCTGTACCCGTATCAGGCGCGAGGTATCCAGTGGATGCTGCAGGCGCTGCGGCGCAGTCGTGGCCTCATCCTTGCGGACGAGATGGGTCTCGGCAAGACTCTCCAGGTCATCGGGCTGCTCTTGACGGATCGGCCCACGGACGCGTCGCCAGCGCTGATCGTGTGTCCCACCAGCCTCATCGTGAACTGGGTGCGCGAACTCGCACGATTTGCACCCGGGCTCTCCGTCGTGGTGCACCGCGGCCCACAGCGCACGGGAACCTACCGGGGCCTGCAGCGCAGCCACGTCGTCATCACGACCTACGAGACGATGGTCAATGACATCGCCATCTTCTCCGCATTCGAATGGTCGGCGGTGATCTGTGATGAGGCCCAGGCGATCAAGAACCCCGAATCGAACCGACGGCGCGCAGTGGTCCGCATCCCGCGCCGCGCGGCCATCGCCATGACCGGCACCCCCGTGGAGAACACGCTCGTGGACCTCTGGTCCCTCGCTGACTTCGTGGTTCCGGGGGTGCTGGGAACGAGGCGGACGTTCGAGACCACCTGGCCTGACACCGTGGATTCTGCTCGGGACCTCGCCCTGTGGACGGATCCGCTCATCCTGCGGCGGCGTGTCGTCGACGTAGCCGGAGATCTGCCCCCCCGCATCGACATCGACCTGCCTCTCGAACTCGATGCGACCCTGGTCGAGCGGTACCGCTCGGTCCGGGAGGAGACGCTCGCGCGCTACCCTGTCGCCGGGGCCCTCGTCGCGACCTTGCAACTCCAGTTGTTCTGCGCGCATCCGTGGTTGCGCGCGTCGGACGGGGACGACACGGACGGCGAGTTCGCACTCGTGGAGCGGGACGCGGATTTGCCAATCATGACCCCCAAGATGGAGCAGACCGCAAACCTGTTGCGCGAGGCCTTTGCCAACGGCCACAAAGTGCTGGTGTTCGCCCTGTTCAACCGTCTCGGCGACATCATCCGGGAGGCGGGTCCTGACCTCGCCCCCGCCTTCTGGGGCGCGATCAACGGCGCGACGCCACAGGCGGATCGTCAGGCGATCATCGACCGGTTCACTGCGCACGAGGGCCCTGCGTGCCTCGTCCTCAATCCGAAAGCGGCGGGTGCCGGTCTCAACATCACCGCGGCCACCGTCGTGATCCACCTCACGCCAGTCTGGAACCCTGCCCTCGAGGCGCAGGCGAGTGCCCGGGCGTACCGCCGGGGACAAGCGCGGACGGTCACGATCTATCGCCTCTTCTACGAGAACACGGTCGAGCGCGTGATGCTCGAACGCTCGTCGTGGAAGCGGGAGATGGGCAACGAGAGCGTTCCGACCGCGACGCGCGATGGAGACGACCTACAGCGCGCATTGGCCATCATCCCGGAGACGACATGACCAGGATCGCCTTCACGAAGACCCTCAGTGCGAACGACGTGGGCGCAACGGGTACCCACCAGGCCGGTGTGCACATTCCGAAGGGTGAGACCGAGCTGCTGAGGTTCCTGCCGCCCCTCGACGCGGCCGTGAAGAACCCGGACGCGTGGCTCACGTGCGTCGGCGAGGACGGAACTGTCCACCGCTTTCGTTTCGTGTACTACAACAATGGCTTGCACGACGAGAAGGGCACCCGGAACGAGTACCGGATTACGCACATGACCGCGTGGTTCCGTGAGGTCGGCGCGAGGGAAGGGGACGTCCTCGAGATTGCGCGGCATCCCGGCGACGCACACTACGCCGTGCGTGTTTCCCGTTCCGTTCCGGTCGCACCGGCGGCGGTCAGCGGGACTCCTGCGAAGATCCGGCTCCGCGGTTGGCGCCGCGTGCACTGAACGTTGAGGCGGTGCCGCGGGGTACGCACGACGCGATCGGCGTGGCCTGACGCGAGCGTGGTCGCTGCGTCCCTCGACCCGCGGTTGACACCCTCGGCCGCCCGAAGCCCCGAGCGGGTCGGGTAAGGCTGGAGCATGAGCAACGACGACCAGAAGGACGAGAGCAGCGAAGTGGTGCGGGGCCGATCGGGGAGGTTCTCGGTGGAGGAGCGTCGCTCCGCGGTGATGGAGCTGCCGTCGGGGAAGGCGAGCGTGGACCAGCTCTCCCGACACTATGGCGTGAAGCCCGAGACGATCGAGGGCTGGCGGGTAGCGGCCGTGGGGGCCATCGACGAGGCCCTACGCAGGGGCGCCGGGAAGGGCTCTCGAGAGCTCGAGCTGGAGCGTGAGAACAGGATCTTGAAGGACACCCTCACGCGGCAGACGATGAAGTCCGAGCTCCTCGAGAGGGCCCTCGAGGGCCGCCTCCCTACGGTGCCCGGGAGGTCGCGGCGATGAGCCGCCAGACCTCGAGGGGAGAAGCGCCCGTGGCCGTGGTCTGCGAGGCCTTCGGCATCTCCCGTGTGGCTTGGTACGCCGCTCGAAAGCCGGTGGCTCCGACGCTGGCGTCGCCACGGCCTCCTCGGGCGCGGGGGGGCGCCGGCGAACTCCTCGTCGCCATCGAGGCGATCGTGGCCGAGCACCGCGCCTGGGGCGTCCGAACGGTGTGGGCGATGCTGAAGCGCTCGGACTTCCGCGTCGGCCGTCGCCCGGTGTGGGCCCTCATGAAGGCCCCCGGCCACGTGCTCTCCGGAGGCCCCCCGAGGGAGGCCACGCGTCGCCGCGGGCAGGTCGTCGTCCCCGAGCCGAACCGCTGCCTCGCCACGGAATTCACCACGGTCTGGACCGCCGAGGACGGCCTCGTGGCGGTTGCCGTGACCATCGACTGCGGCTGACGCAGCGTCCTCGACGTCACCGTGAGCAAGTCCAAGGATGTCCCCTCGATGCTCACCTCCGTCGACAACGCCCTCGTCGCCGCCTTCGGACACCCCCGCAACGTGCCCGACGGCGTGGAGCTGCGCTCGGACCACAGCTCGGTCTACACGGGCGCCCCAACGGCAACGTGTGAACGGTCCACCTCATCGAGGGGTGCTGATGCCGGTCGCGTACTCCCTGGAACTCCGTCGCAAGGTCGTGGAGGTCTGCGTGCGGGGACCGCACGCAGCAGCAGGTCGCCGAGGACTTCGGCATCGGCGTGGCGTCGGTCGTGACGCCCACGCCTTCGCCCTGCGCTGGGGCGTGCGACAGACCTTCGCCCGGGGCACCAGCGGCGTTGGACCCCTTACCGTCTGGTGGACGCCGAATCAGGCTAAGTACGGCGCCGGCCCTGTCCTTGGGACTCAAGGTTTCCGTCATGCTAGATGGTTCTATGTTGTCGCACGGCGAGCCTTGTTGTATGGATCATGTCCTTTATACCCTGAGGCCACATGCCCCGCCGCCGAGCCACTCGTCGCCAGCGCCCTGTCCCGTATGCCGACGGCCATGCGCCGGACCTGTGGTGGGTGGACCTCACGAACGGCGGGCGCACATGCTTCGATACCGCGTTCAAAGACGCCGTCGCCGCTTGGACGTGGCGCAAGGTGTCGGGCTACGCCGCGTGCGTGCAGCGGACGGCCGACGGGCCGCAGCGCACGGTGTACCTGCATAGGCTCATCGCTGGCGCCGAGCACGGTGACAAGTCCGATGTGGACCACCTGAACCACGACAAGCTCGACAACCGTGCGGTGAACCTGCGGCGGGTGACGCATGCAGAGAACCTATTGGCGCGGCGAGCTCCACGGCGGCATCACGACCTCCCCGTGGGTGTCGTCGTGCAGGACGGGCGCTTCATCGCGCGGCTCGATGGGCTGCACCTCGGGTCGTTCGACACGCCCGCGGAGGCTTCCGTTCGGTACGAGGCTTGCGTGCGCCTCGTGCGCGGCGACGGGGTGACCCCGGAGGCACCCGTAGGCTCCCCTGGAGAAGTGCCCGAGGACCTTCGCGCGCGGCTCGCCGGTGCACCGCGCACATACGTTCGACGATACCGTGGCGTACACCCTCCCTCGTCGGCCGGTGGTGGGTACTGGGCCACCGTGCGACACAACCGCCAGGATGTCTTTCTGGGCACGTGGCCGTCCGAGGCGGAGGCCGCCCGTGCCTACGACTCCGCTTCCCTGCTGCTCGGGCGGGCGTCACGGAACTTCCCAGGTGAGCCTGCGATCTCGTTGCCTACCGAGGTGCGACGCCGCCTCGAGCGGGTGGCTGGTCCCGCCGTGCGCGCCCGCGACCCGAGGCGGCCGCACCCCTACGCGCACCCTGACGTACCGGGTGTGATGTGCGTGCCGCTGACGGGTTCGGAGCGGGTGGCGCTCATCGACACCGCGGACCTCCCAGCGGTCGACGTGGCGAGCTGGACCCTCGATGGGAACGGCTACGCCTTCGCGAAGGTCGCTGGGCGCGTTTGGCTCATGCACACATACCTCCTCGAGGTGCCGCGGGGCGTGGAGGTCGACCACATCAATCAGGATCCCCTCGACAACCGCCGGTCGAACCTGCGTGCCGTCACGCGGACGCAGAACGCGGCCAACCGTAGGTCGGCGAAGAACAGCTCGTCGCGGTTCAAGGGCGTGTCGTGGATCGCGAACGGCTGGCAGGTGTCGATCCAGGTTGGCGGCGAGGCAGTCTACCTCGGGCGGTTCAACGACGAGGTCCAGGCCGCGCGCACCTACGATGCGGCGGCGCAGCTCGCGTGGAGGGAGCATGCGCGGCTGAACCTGCCGGGGGAGGAGCCGGTGGTGTTGGCGGCCGGCGTGGTGGAGAAGTTGCGGTCGGCAGCGCGCCGCTCAAGATCGTAGTTGAGTTGAGAACATGACCCGGTTCGGTGGAACGGCGCGCAAGCAGGCCTCCACGACCTTGCGACGGAGGTCGAGGGAGTACGTGACCGGCATCAGGATATTTCGATGACGTGGACCGATCGCACGCTGGCGGTCTGCGACCAAGCGGAGCGCGTCTCGCAGCGAGAGGGTGTTTGCATATTGTTGATTGAATATATGAGTGTCACTCATGAAGCCGACTCCGGTTGAAGTCCGTGAGGCGATCATCATGGCCCTACGCTCTGGAATGACGCGGCGAGAGGCCAGCGAACGGTTCGGCGTGAGCGAAATCTCCGTGTTCCGCTTCGCGCGCCGCGATCGTGAGGGGCTCAGAAAGTTGCCTCGGGAACCCGCACGCCGCGGCCAAGCGTCGCTCCTCGACGAGATGGACATGGCGTGATTGCGGGCAGAGGTCGCGCGGACACCGGGGTTCGGTCACCGAAGCCGCTTAGCCCCCGAGTGGTCCGTGACGAAGGGTCAAGGTCAGTGATCGGTGGGCGACGGCGGGCGCCAAGGGCGCGCCGCGCGCCCGCCTTCCCGCGCGAAGCGAGCCTTGCGGGTCGGCCACAACCGTGTGAGGTCTAGAGGGCTCGGGAGACTTGATGGATCCGCTCGTGCGGCCGGAGTTCGATCGTTGGCGCGCTTGGGTGCAGCAGCAGCGCCTCAACGGCGCGACGTGGGAGCAGCTCGAGCTCGCGAAGAAGTCGACCGTCGAGGAACTACTGTTCTGGATCGACATGATGTGCAAGGAGTTCGACTTCCCGTCTCTCGGCACCACCGCCGACGCGCGGCGCGAGGCGTGGGTGAGCATCGTGAGCGCAAAGCGGCGATGGGAAGAAGAGGCGGCGCGCAACGACGGCTTGCCCGTGGTCGTCGGCCGCGAGGGCACCGAGCGGAGGGTGGAGGTTCCCACGGATCCCAGGTCGTGTTGGCAGCTGTATCGAAAGCACCTTCTCACTCACGGTTTCCGTGCGATGGCGGTCGATGCCATCGAGATGTCGTCCCTCATGGTGCTGCGGCGCATGCGGTTCATCACGCCTCCAGGCCAGGCCGTGAAGGGCCTCGTCGTCGGGCATGTGCAATCGGGGAAGACCGCCAGCATGGCTGGGCTCATCGCGATGGCGGCCGACTGGGGGTGGAACGTCGTCATCGTTCTTACCGGGACGCTGGAGAACCTGCGACTGCAAACCGAGCGCCGCATCTTCGGCGACCTAAATCGTAGTGGCAACCTCGTCTGGAGAAAATTGCAGCATCCGAATGGTGACTCGCCCGTTGGAGACCGCGCGCAGGACTGCCACCTCTCCCCCGATTCCAAGCAGCGCTACCTCATCGTCGCACTGAAGAACGAACGCCGGCTCGAAAACCTGAAGGACTGGCTGGTCAAAGATCTGGGCAGTCGCGGGCAAATGCGGATCCTCGTGATCGACGACGAGGCGGACCAAGCCGGTATCGACACCGCGGATCGTGCCCGCCGTTCGACGATCAACCGTCAGCTCGTGGAATTGACCCAAGTCGGTGCTGCAGCCGTCAACTACGTTGCCTACACCGCGACGCCATACGCGAACTTCCTCAACGAGGCGTACCCCGAGTCGTTGTATCCCCAAGACTTCATCATCACGCTCCCGCAGTCGGACGAGCACTTCGGCCCCGAACAGATCTTCGGGATCGAGGCGACCGAGTCCGCGGGCGGTTTGGGCGTCGTGAACGAGGTGTCCGCAGCGGACGTCGTAGCCGTGCGCGATCTGCACACGGGTGCGAGTCCCGACGCGCCGGATTCCCTCGTGGACGCCCTTTGCTGGTTCGTCTGCGCTGTAGCCGCCGTTCGGTTCGCTGAGGGGCCGCCGCGACCGATCAGTATGCTGGTTCACACCAGCTCGGCGCAGGCCCACCACGATCGCGTCGATGATGTGATCCGGCGCGTGCTGACGCAGCACCCCGATTATCTGATCCTTCGTTGTCGCGACGTGTGGCGCGAACAGGTGCAGCATCTCACCCGCGAGGACTTCGCGGCACGGCTCCCTGGGTATGGGCGGCTCCGCGACGTGCGCGACTACCCCGCGTTCGATGATCTCGCCGTTCACATCCGCGAGGTCCTCGCTCGCACAACGCCGATCTTGATGGCCCCCACGATGAACGGCCCCGAGCCCGAGTTCCATCGTGGGCTGCACCTCTGCATCGACAACTGCGCGATGAACGGCATCAACGACGAGAACGAGCACCTGCGCCTGCTCTATCCGGACCGCGCTCAGATGGAGAGGCTGGGCACCTCGCCGGCGTTCGTGGTCGTCGGCGGGAGCACCCTCTCTCGCGGGCTGACGATCGAGAACCTCGTGAGCACCTATTTCCTGCGTGGCGGGGCCCAGATGGACACACTCATGCAGATGGGGCGCTGGTTCGGATATCGACGTGGAATCGAGCTTCTGCCTCGGATCTGGATGCCGGACGAGACCCGGCGGAAATTCGTGTTCATGGCCGGCGTGGAGAAAGAACTGCGGGATGACCTACGGCGCTTCATGGACGCCGGCGCTGACCCCAAGGACTATGGCCCCCGTGTGAGGGTGCACCCGCGCGCGTCCTGGCTGCGCCCGACCGCGAAGAACAAGATGCGGGCAGCAGTTGCAGATGCCTACGACTTCTCCGGCACCAATCGGCAGACGACGATCTTTCACGCGCGCCCCGAGGACGAGGGCCGGCTGCGCGCAAACCTCGCTCATACGGAGACATTCCTCGCGTCGCTCGGCGACGGGACCCCATCCGCGCGCGCGGGGGCGCTCGTGTGGCATTCGGTTGCCCTCGAACGCGTGGGCCATTTCCTTCGGGGATTGGCGTTCCATGAGCGCATGACATTCTTCTCGGAACTCGACCCTTTCCTCGGGTGGTGCCGGGAGCACGCCGCGCGATATGGATTGTGGAACGTCGTAGTGAGCGGGCCGGCTGGCAACAGCCAAGCTGTGTGGCTGAAGGGAGCGGTCGAGGTTCGCAAGGTCTCGCGCACACGGGTCATCGACGCGAGCGATGCCGACTCCGTCTCGATCGGCACGCTCCGCGATCCTCGCGATCTGCTCGCTGACGCCCCGACGAGGCTGGACGTACCCGCAAACGCCGGGAACTCGGAGATTGCGCGGCTCCGTGAACAGGCGGGCCTCGGCGCGACGCCTCAGCTGCTCGTCTACCGGATCGACCGAGACAGCAGGGCGCCTGACGGCTCCCCCTCTCGCGGGCGACTCCGCGCCGACCTGAATGTCCCCGACGACCTTGTCGGTGTCAGCATCTGGCTGCCGGACGCATTCTCCGGTGACCGCCGGACCAGCTTCACCGCCAAGGTTACAGTCCGGATCCCGCCGGAACTCCGGGTTGAGAACGACGACGCCATCGAAGATTTGGCCGACGCGTCATGATGGTTTATCAGCCGCTCGAGCTCGGGCTGATGCAGCAGTGTGGGAGCTCACTTCGAAAGGCGCTCCAGAACGAGTCGATGTGGCCGCTCGACCTGCTGGTGCGTGAGGCCGTTCAGAACAGCCTCGATGCAGCTCGTAGCGATGTCCCGGTGGAGGTGGACTTTACCATCCGTGGTCACAGTTCCGCAGCGGTGGGGGAAGTTCTCGGAGCATGCGAGGTGGCACGGGTCCTCGGGCATCGTTTCGTGCGGCCCGCCCGTATGCTTGAGGTGCGGGACCGTGGAACACAGGGCTTGTCCGGACCGCTCCGGATCGAGGACGTTCCGAGGGGCGGCGCGCACGGCAACCTCCTCAAGCTGGTGTACGAGGTGGGGAGGACCCAACAGGACGAGCGCGCGGGAGGTTCCTGGGGCCTCGGAAAGACGATCTTCTTCCGGCTCGGTGTCGGCCTCGTGTTCTACTACTCGCGCTTCCGTGAGGAGTCTGGAGGGTACGCGGAGCGACTGGCCGCGTGTCTCGTCGAGGACGAGAGTTCACCAGAGCGCCTGCAGCAGGACAGCCTGACCGGCATCGCGTGGTGGGGGGCCGCGACGTCGGGTCCGCTGACGGAGGTCGCTGCGATTCGCGAGGTGCTCGCCGCGCTCGGTGTTGAGCCGTTCGGTGAGCTTGAGTCGGGAACCAGCGTAATAATTCCCTTCCTGCGAGAGGATCTCGGGCCATCCGTAGGAGCGGGGGCGGCAGAGCGGGAGCCGACGGACGCTGCGGAAGCCGGGCCGGGTCAGACCGCTGTGGCCCCGTGGTGGTGGGCCGAGGATGCGGATTACCTGCGTGTTGCGCTGCAGCGCTGGTACTGTGTCCGGATCGCAAACGCCGACTTCGTCGGCGGGCCTCCTCTCAACGCTTCGGTGAACGGTGAGGCGATCACCCGGAGCAGCATGCTCCCGGTGTTCCAACTGGTCCAGCGGCTGTACCTCCACGCCGTTGGCGTTGCGGGGCGATTATCTCGACCGGATGAGGTGATCGACGCCAGCAACCTGCGGCGTGAGCCCATATCTCTGAACGCCGTCCTCGCAGGCAACACCGCGGTTGGGACACTCGTGATGGCGCGAGCCGACTCCGCCTTGCTCGCGATGACGCCTCCGGACAACCAGCCATCCCCCCACTGGGCCGTTCACGGGGCGGCTGTCGATCCGCCGTTTCGGCCGATCATCGGCTTCATCCGGGGCCCGGGGATGATCGTGCGCTGGGATGATCGGACGGACCGGTCGGGGTGGCTGGACGACGTCGGCGGTTTCGAGGACGCCTACCTCGTGGCCTTGTTCGTACCGCATTCCGAGGGCGAACTCAAGGCGCAGCTCCGTCAGCGCCTGGGGGACGGTACACGTACGCTCGGGGCGTACCTTCGTCGCTGTGAGCTCGCCGACCACCTGCAGTGGTCGGACATCAACGGTCTGAGCGTGGTCAACCGGATTCGTAATGGGGTGGTGCGGCAGATGCGTCGCTGGTGTGCGCCTCCGCCGACGACCGGGAGGGCTGAGCACCCTCTGCGGGCTGCGCGGGTCCTCGCCGACCGCCTCTTGCCACGCGGGTTCGGCGCCGACGGGCGACACGGCGTGACGTCGCCGGTTGTGCCGCGGCCTTCGCCAAACGGCGCGCGAGGGGCACGCGGGGTGGGGGAGGTATATGTGGAGGGGATGCGCCACCTCGCTGGTGCCGTGGAGGTCGATTGGCACTTCATCTGGGGCCGTGACCCGGCGGCGCGCGAACTGTCGGTCCTCGTAGACAGTGAATCCGATCCGCTGGACTACGCCCAGTGGCTCGCGCAGGCCGCCGGCGCTTACCCATTCCGCATCGCCCGCATCGATGCCGGTGTCCGTCCCATCGGGGGCCCTCACGGCGTCGATGTGCCTTGGGTGTCGGTGGCAATCTCCGATGATGGAAGCTGCGCGACCCTCTGCCTCGTCGGGGTGCCGTCGCCGGCCACCGTGGTCGAGGGCACCGTCCGCATCGCCGTCGGTCCGCCACAGGGAGCGGCTGTGCAGGCCACCATCCGCTGTCGCGCGGTCGGCGCAGGCTCGGAGGCGTAGCGTGGCCAGACATCCCATTCCGGCTCATCCGGTCGTCGATGAGGGGTGGCGTAGACGGTTTGAGGGTTTCGTTCCCGCGGACATCCAGCTCGAGGGTCCGCTGACGCCTGGGGCTCGAGCGCTCGAGCCCCGGTACTACACCTTGGGTCATGATTCCGACTGGAGTGCCGAATGCCACCCGCTGGAGGTCGGTCTCGCCCTGCCGGACCCACGGTGGCTCGATTGCCTCTTCGGCCCTCAGGGACTGGTGTGTGGTGATGCCGTAATCGGCCTCGCGCTCGAGTGGGGTTCGGATTCGTCTGCGCGACGGGGCATGGGCGACGTTGTCCGATACCGGCTGGGCGGGTCCGACCCTGCGGGATGCTCGCTCCGCGTGTATCTCGGACCGGGGAGTGTCCGGGGCACCGTCGTCTTCGACCTCGTACTCTTCGTCCTCCAGCCGGGTGTTCCTCGCGAGGATGAAGGTCATCTTGCAAATACCTCAGGTTTTCGGCTTGGCTCCCTCGCCGCCGTCTGGCGGGTAGTCGTGGACGGGGACGGCTCGCTTTTCCCGATCGTGCAGGAGCCCGGCTCCGTCGACGGTCCTCTCTGGGAGTATCGCAAGGATTGGGACGAGCCGGACGTGGACCCGTTCGACGAGGACCATGTGCGCCTGGTGGTGTACGATGGCCACCCAGACTTCCGCGTCCTGAAGGGCTCCGACGAAAGTCCCTTCGATACCCCGCTGTTCCGCCAGGTGCTCGGCTGCTGGCTTGCGCTCCTGTTCGAGGACTTGGAGCGAGACGCGCCCGACGTCTGGAACCGTATCGTCGCCGACGAGGACGCCGGCTTCGAGCCCGGCAGCATAGCGGCGGCCGCGCGCTACCTGAGCCGCACGGGCGGCATCGACCACGCGACACTCGCGCTACGTGTGAAGACCTCGCTCGCTTGGGTCGACCGTGCGGTGCGGCCGGCAAGGAGAACGGGATGAGATTCCGGCGGATGAGTCGCAGCGTCGCGCGCCGTCGCTTCGCGAGCATGAATGCGAGCGGACTGTTCGAACCGCGCCTGCAGCACGATGACGACCGGGTCCTCCGGGCGAGGCTGCTGGCCGACCTGCCGATCCGGGGCGGCGGGAAGGAGTACGAACACGACCTCGCGGTCGGACTCGGCCTCTACCGGCACCTTGGACCGGAGTTGCTCGGTCTGCGCAACGCTGCCGACGACGGCGTGTGGCGCCACTTGTCGCTTGACGTTCTGCCGGACGTGGTGGCTCGGCGGGCCCCGGCCGGGTCGTCCCGCGAGTCGTGGTTCTGGAAGTCCCGCTGGCGGCTATGGTTCAAGCGGCTGTGGTGGTACGTCCACCTGACGTGGCAGGGCTCAGAGGAAACCACCCGCGCCACGGTGGGTCGGATGACCACCGATACGATCGCCTCCATGGTCGAGCGTCCGGGGCCGGCAGGCTTCCGCGTGGAGCTGTGGCGCACCATCGCATCGCGATTTGCCACGCGGCGGCCTTCGGAGGACGAGTTGCGCCGGGTGATGAGGCTCAACACGGCACTCCTGGTCACCATCGAGCCTGACCTGAGCGCGGATGGGGTGGAGGGCTACGTCGATCGTCTGTTCGCGAGTCTGGATTCGCCCCGGACTGCAGGTACAAGGGAGTGACGGCGCCATGAGGCTCCTCGACGAGATCCAGCAGGCGTTCGCCAACCTCGAGCAGGGCCAGCAGGGGGAGCTCGCGTCCCTGCCGCCGGAGTGCCCGGCGTTCGTTTACCGTGCCGCGGGCGCGCTCGGCGTGGCGATCCCGGTGCCGCCGGACCTCGTGGTGAACGAGTCCTTCGCCGGTGCACGCCTCTTGTCGTCACCGGCCATCGGCGGGGGTGCCGACGCTCAATGGCTTCGCCTCGAGAGCGTTCGTGGTCGGCATCGGAACGAGTTCGCGGTACTTTGCTCACAGTTCCTCGAACCTGGCGCGGGAGGGGAACTACGGGCAGACCTGGTCGCGAATCCCGTGGCATGGTGGCAACGGTGGCAGGAGCTGCTCGGCAACGCGGTCCGAACACGATCAGCCTACGACGTGATGGGCGAGCTGCTCGTGTGCGAGCGGCTGTTGATCCGCGGTGAGCTCCCCTCGTGGCGCGGGCCCGAGGGCGCATCCCATGACGTCGAGACTCCCGTCGCGAACTACGAAGTGAAGTCCACGGTGTTCCGCTATGGCTCCGTGATTCATATCGCCGGGCAGTTCCAGCTGCTCCCGTCGGGTGGCCTGCCGCTGTTCCTCGTGCACCAGCGCTTTGAGCCCTCCGCGGGCGGTGACGATGTCGACGGACTGGTTGGGCGACTCGTCGCCGCCGGGATGGAGGAGTCGCGGCTTGAAGCCCTCCTCGCCACCGAGGGCCTGCCGCAGGGTAGCAGTGCGCGACGCCAGCGCTTCCGGTTGCTCGAGTCCCGGCGCTTCCGCGTGGACGCCCAGTTTCCGAGGATCACCCCTGCGAGCTTCGTAGGGGGTGCGCTGCCCGCCGGTGTCGACGCAATCGCCTACGACGTGGACCTGAGTGTCCAAGTAAGTGAGTTGTTTTAGTGCCTTCATGAGGCACGGAGGATGGCGACCGTCTGGTCGGTTGTGAACTGACGACGAGGCTTTCGGGGCACGGGCTCTCCTGCGTGCCGCTCTTTACGCGGCGGTGGGGAGCGTCACGATCCACTGGTGGCGCTACACTTCGACTCAGTGTTCGACCGGCGGCACTGGTCTGCCGACAGGCGGCGGCCATAGACCGTCCGACCCCGCCCGCGCACCGCGCCCCACACCCCGCGCGCCGCGGCCCCCGACGATCCGCCCCCGCCCGATCCGGATCCGCGTGTATCCAAAAACGCCCCTCGACCGATTCCGCCACATCGGTAAACACGGCGTACAAGCACGCGTTTTTCAAATCCGCTCCCGTCCTTCGTAATCAGCAGGTCGACGGTTCAAGTCCGTTCTTCGGCTCCAGCCTTCCATCAGGGTTTTCGAGGCTTTGGGCCATGTGTGGCGCGGCCGCCCGCCGTCGGCTTCACCTCTCGCCGCTACCGCGCCTTCTCACACAACGCGTTCGTACGGGTCGCGCAGAACACGTCGTTGTCCGTGACTCCGCCTGCGTCGTGTGAGCTCCAGCGTACGTCCACGCGGTTGAAGTGGACCCCAAGGTCAGGGTGGTGGTCCTGCGTGTGGGCGATCCACGCGAGCGCGTTCACGAACGCCATCGTCTCGTGGTAGTTCCCGAAGTGGAAGCTGCGCGTCAGCGCTGCGCCGTCCTCGCTCAGCGTCCATTCCGGGATGCTCGCGAGACGGGACCGACGGACCGCCGGATCGAGAAGCGGGGCGTCGGGGACGCATCGGAACGGAATGGACGTCGGCACAGGGACCTCTGCTGCACGACTCGTCGTATCCGACACGCGAGGGGCCGGACGTCGGGGGGAGTGCCGTCGCGACGTCGTGTTGGGGGCCCTCTCGCGTGGATGGTAGGCGTCCTCACCGATGGTGCCGCGCGCGCGTCAGGTGCGGTGACTAGTCTTGGGCATGACGCGACTTCGAACGCTGGCGACGGTATTCATGGCCGTCCTCGTCACCGCGTTCGCGTTCCGTCCGGAGGCTGCGATGGCGCTCGAGGAACCCTCCCATGAGGTCGTGCGGCGCTGGGGCGACGTGGAACTGCGTCGCTACCCACCGCTCCTCGTCGCGGAAACCAGCGTGGAGGGCCCCCGGGAGGAAGCGTCGACCGAGGGGTTCCGTCGCCTGGCTGGCTACATCTTCGGCAAGAACCGTCCTCGTGGAGGCGTGGCCCTCTCAGCCGAAGCCTCCCCGCAGCGCATTGCGATGACCGCTCCCGTGGCACAGTCTCCGGCGACGGATGGGACCGCCTGGACGATCCAATTCACCATGCCCGCCGCATGGACGCTCGAGACTCTCCCGTCGCCCTCGGATGCGCGCGTGAAGGTGCGTGCGTGTCCCGAGAGGCTCGTGCTCGTGCAGCGTTACCGCGGGTCCTGGTCCGACGCGCGTCGAGAGGCCCACGAGGCGACCCTGCGCACGGTCGCCGCCCGCGAGGGCCTGCGCGGCATCGGCCCGCTGACGTGGGCACGCTACGATCCACCCTGGATGCCGTGGATTTTCAAGCGCAACGAGATCTGGATGGAGGTCGCTCCGTAGGCGCGGAACGTGGCCTCCGAGCTCACCGGGCGCTCCTCTCCCGGATAGGGCGTGGTCCGTGCAGACGTCCGCACCCTCAGGCGCTCCTCGACCGCCCCGCATCGCCGTGGGTCGATCCGACATGTTCTCTGTCCGGCGTCTCGGCGCACCGACCCGACACGGCGACGACCTGTACCATGCACTGCTCGCCAGCAGCTGGCGTCGCCTGTTCTCCCTGACTCTCGTCGGCTATACGCTGACCAACGCCGCGTTCGCGACGCTCTACGCCAGCCAGCCCGCCTCGGTCAGCAACGCGTCGACGTGGATCGAACACTTCTTCTTCAGCGTCCAGACGATGGCGACCATCGGCTATGGCGTCATGGCGCCGGCCACTCCCTGGGCCCACGCGCTCGTCACGTTGGAGGCGTTGCTCGGCATGCTCGGTGTCGCCATGGCATCGGGCCTCTTCTTCGCGAAGTTCGCCACCCCCCGCGCCAACGTGCTGTTCTCCCGCGTGGCGGTCGTTTCCTCGCACGAGGGGGTCCCGACCGTGAAGTTTCGCGTGGCGAATGCCCGCGGCAACCGTATCGTCGAGGCACAGGTCCGGCTGAGCCTGCTGCGAGACCATGTGACCGTGGAGGGGGAGCGGTTGCGTCGCTTCGAGGACCTTCCGCTTGTTCTTCCCTCCACCCCGATGCTGGCGCTCTCCTGGACGGTCATGCATGCGGTCGCGGGAGACAGCCCGTTCGTGCGCATGGACGAGGCCGCGCTCCGCGCCTGCAACGCCGAACTCCTCGTGACGCTCACCGGGATCGACGAGACCTTCGGCCAGACGGTGCACGCGCGCTGGGGCTACACCATGGACGACCTCCGCTGGGGCGCCCGGTTCGTGGACGTCATGCGCCGCGAGGAAGATGGCACCATGGTGCTGGACCTGGGGCGGTTTCACGAGGTCGAGGCCTGACGCGAACTACGTCGTGCCACCTCCCGGGTGGCACTCCGTCGGACTGCGCCTGCCCATCCTGCTTGCCCCGACGGTCCTTTGCGGCGCGACGGCATCGCTCGGAGCACCACCGCACGTCGTCCCACACGCGCTCCCACTTCTTGCGCCAGGTGAAGGGCCGTCCGCATGCAGCGCAGGTCTTCTCGGGAAGGTGCCGCTGTGCGCGGGCCAGCGGCATCCCGAGCATCAGCATGCCGAGGAGCGCCACAAAGGCGAGGGGGCTCACGGGGCCTCCTCGGGGTCGAACGGCAACTCGCATCGATGCCGTGCGACCACCGCAGGGTCGAGGACCCCGCCTGCTGCGAGTCTGTCGCGCACGTAGCGGTACACCCGCGAGTCGGCGGCTGCGCGTGCGTCGGATCGTGCCAACGCCGCTGCGACCGGGCCCGAGATGCGCGGATTGCGTCGCAGCGCATCGGCGTGGCGACGAAGGAACGCCCAGTAGAGCGGCGTGATCGGGCAGTCCACGTCGGGTCGGAAGGCGCAGCGGCCGCAGTGGTCGCCCATGCGCGCCAGGTACGCGCTCCCCGCGACGTACGGCTTGGTGGACATGAGCTCTCCGGCCGCGAAGGTGCCCATGCCCAGCACGTTCGGCTCCACCACCCAGTCGTAGGCGTCGGTGAACGCGACCCAGAACCAGTCCGTCAGGGCGCGTGGCGAGACGTCCAAGAGCGTGGCGAGGTTGGAGAGGATCATGAGCCGCGGGATGTGATGGGTGTAGCCCTCCGCCCACACGCTCTCGACGGTCGTGTCCAGACAGCCGAGGCCGCTCGGGGCGGCGCCCCAGAACGTCGGCGGGAGCGCGTTCTCCGCACCCAGGAACGAAGGGGAGGCCGCGCCGGTGGCGTCCACGCGGGAGGGCGCGATCGCGGCGTGCGGCGGAAGCGCTCTCAGGCCGTCGGTGGCACGATGGACGTGCCGCACGAACTCCCGCCACCCGAGGATCTGCCGCACGAAGCCCTCCTTGCTGGGGAGTGGCAGCTCGGCGGCGACCACGTCGCGGACCACCCGCGCCGGTAGCAGCCGGTGGAGGTTCAGGAGCGGCGCGATGCGCGTGTGGAAGAGTGTACGCGAGCGATGGGAGAAGGCGTCCTCGAAGGGTCCGAACTGGGGGAGACACGCCTGCAGCGCCCAGGCCCATAGCATCTCGGCGTCGTCATGGGTCGCGGGGAGCGCCCCGAGGTCCAGCGTGCCGGGGTGGTGCCCGTAGTGCGTCTCGATGAGGGCGCCGACCTCCTCGGTGATCGCGTCCGGCACGAAACGGGGCGGGACGGCGGCGGCGGGGGTGCCGCGCCAGGGGCGCCGGTTCTCGGTATCGCAGCTCCAGCGTCCCCCGACGGGGCTCTCTCCCTCCATCAGGGTCCCGCTGCGGGTACGAACCGTGCGGTAGAAGGCGTCCATGCGCCACGGCGCGCGCGGACAGGCGCGCGAGAAATCGTCCGAGGTCGTCAGCCAGCCCGCGTGCGGCACGACGCGCAGCGCGCCTGCGCGGACGAGCGGGCGCAGGGTTTCGCGGAGTTCCCTCTCGGCCGGGTCCATCACCGACAGCGGTCCGAGCTCCGCAGTGACGTGTGCCAGCGTGTCTGTCAGTCCCGTCCGCGCGACCTCGAAGCGCACCGCCACGCCGCGCGCCGCTTGCTCGAGGGCGAAGTGCCGTCCGTTGGCCAGGACGTACGCGAGCTTCTGCTTGTGGTAGGGCCGCCGTGCCGCCTTGGCGGGATCCTCCACCAGCACGATGCCGAGCCGTGAGGGGTCGTCGGCCAGCGCGCCGAACGTGCCGAGCTGGTCGTAGGGGACGTAGACCCACCTCCGCCCGCGCGGGTCGACACGTCGGGCCGCGAGCGCGTCGGTGAAGGCTCCCATGGGGGCAGGGTATCTCACGTCGGTCGGCGGCGGATGTACGGAGGGAGACGCCGGCGTCGATGCGCGCGGACTGCCGCTACGTTCGACGACGACGCGTGGTTGGCGCCGCCTTGACCTGGGCCACCCGCCACCGGATGAGTTCGCGGACGAGTTCCGTCGGCAGAGGCGCGTCATGCGGAAGCCGGATGGCGCCCTTGGACGTCGCGTACCCCTCAAGCGCCTCGGAGAATGCCACGATCGCCGCCGGTCCCGGATACACCCCGACGTGATGCGTGAACGCTCCCAGGTGGATGAGGTTCTCGTGCTGATGCCACGTCGCGAGGCCGTACGAGATCCTCTCGATCGCCTCCGGTGCCTCGTGCCGGATGACGTCACGAAGGGTGTGAAGGCGCGCACGGGCGGGTTCGGGCGCGGCCTCGATGTAGGCGATGACCACGTTCGTCGTATCGGTCAACGCCACAGCCGCGCCTCCAGGCTCGTGGCGCGATGGACGCGTGCCACGAGCGACTGCCGCAGCACATGCTCGTCGCCACAAAGCGTGAGGCGCTCCTTGGCCCGTGAGATGCCGGTGTAGACCAACTCCCGCGTGAGGATCCGACTCATGGCCTCCGGCATGACCACGACGGCATGGTCGAACTGGGAGCCCTGGCTCTTGTGGATGGTCATCGCGAACGCCGTCTCGTGGGCGGGCATCGAGGTGACCCCGACCGCACGCGTCGGTGCGCCGCGGTCGCGCCCGGGAAAGACGACCTCGGTGCGCTCGGCGGTGCGCACGACCACGCCGATGTCGCCGTTCCACAGGTCGTGTTCGTAGTCGTTCTCCGTGACCATCACCATGCGCCCCGTCCACCACGACGTCCGCCCGTGGGACGACGGCACGCGGAGGTGGTCGACCAGCCTGGCGGAGATGGTTCGGTTGAGGCCGTCGACTCCGAGCGCGCCCTGTCGATGTGCGGCGAGCACCCGAAGCGCGTCCACGCGCCGGAGCACGGTCTGCCGTGCCGTCTCGCCCGTGTCGTCCTGAAACGGACGCACCGCCCAGGCATACGTGGCGACGATGTCCGTCAGGACGGACTCCGCGAGCTGTCGACCCTTGGATTCGTGCGGCACGTGACGAACGTCCGGACCCTCCGGTACGGGCCGGTCGTCCCGCGGCGGGCGGCGATCGCGGGTCGTACACCGCGTGAGCGCCGTGACCGCACGCGCCAGATGGGGTGCGTCGACAGCCGTCTCTCCCTCGGCGGATGCGTCCGCGAGGGCGTAGATCGGCGTGCGCAGCGCCTGGGTCTCGAAACGGAACGCCTCGGTGAAATGCACCATGCACGCCGCGAGTGCCGGCGCCGAGGGGTCCTCGTAGCGCGACGCGGCGCCTTCGCCGAGCACCGCGTCGAGCCGCTGCACCGTGTCCGAGGGGAGGCGGATGCCGTGTCGTCCCGCGCCGGCCGTCACGTCTGCCAGCGCGCTTCCCGCATCGACGCTGACCAGCTGGTTGCGGTCGCCCAGCAGCACGAGCCGTGCATCGCCCGCCACCGCCTCCACCAGCTTGCACATCAGGGCGACGTCGATCATCGAGACCTCGTCCACCACGACCACGTCGAACGGAAGAGGCGTCTCCGCGTCATGGCGGAACCGCGAGGGTGTGCGCGGTTGCCACCCGAGGAGCCGGTGAAGCGTCGTCGGGACCAGCCCCGTGAGCCAGGTCCACGCGTCGTCGGAGATACCCCGTGCGGGACGCTTCGTGTCGTCCGGGAGCTGCGCGAGCGACTCTCCCATGCGGGCGGCGGCCTTCCCGGTCGGGGCCGCGAGCGCGACGCGCGGGGGTGGCAGGCCTCGGGCGCGCGCTTGCTCGTAGAGCGCGACGAGAACCTTTCGGATCGTCGTCGTCTTTCCCGTCCCGGGACCGCCGGAGATGACGGTCGTGCGTGACATCACGGTCATCGTCGCGGCAAGGACCTGTTTCGAGACCCGCAGCTCCGGCGTGACGGCCCCGCGTTGCGTATCTTCCGGCGCGAACAGCTCCCGCAGGTCGTGTCGAAGACGCGGCACGTCGACCAGCGCGGCGTCGACGGCGCGCGCACGCTGTCGCAGCGCCCCGGCGAGGCGTTCCTCGTACCCTGCGAACCGTGCGACCTGAAGCAGACCGTGCTGGTACACGAACGGCCGCTTCTCCGCGCCGTCCCCGTCGGTCGTGGCGACGAGGGGGCTGCTGCGCACGTCCTCGAGCCACGCGTCGGGGTCCTGCGGCCAGGAGAACGGCGCTCCGGAGCCCTCGGCATCCGGTTCGACGAGGGATTCCTGGGCGACCGAATGAAGCGTGACCCCGGTGTGTCCCTTGCGAGGCGCGCGCGCGGCCAGCGCGAGCGCGACAAGCACGTCCGGGCGGGTCTCCCCGGCGCGTCGGGCGAGCCGATCGACCACGTGGAGCTCGGAGAGCGTGAGGGCTCCGGCCTCCAGCAGCGGCGTCGCCCGCTTCGCGAAGGCGACATTGTGCAGCGTGGCGGTCACAGGCATGCGGGCACCCCCTCCAGCAGGTCGGAGACGCGCTCGATGACGGCGCGTGGTGGCTTGTCGTGGAAGACCCCGTGCGGTCGTCCGTGGACGACGCGGGTGTCGGCGCCGACCATCCCGCGCACGAACAGGTACACGGCGCCGCCGACGTCGCGGTCGTAGTCGTAGCGTGCGCCGAGCCGCAGACGGAGGTAGCGGTGCAGCGCCGTCAGGTACAGCACGTATTGCAGGTAGTAGTGCTTGCGGGCGATCTCTGCGCGCATCCAGTCCTGGGCGTAGTGATCCGGCGTCGAGCGAAACCGACCCTCGGCGTCGCGCGCCCCGAGCGTGTTGGTCTTGTAGTCGGCGACGAACCAGCGGGTCTGGCCGTCCACCTCGGCGCGGAACACGAGATCGATGGCGCCGGTCACGAACCCGGAAAGGTCGCGCGTTCCCATCGACCGCACGTGCGCCAGGTAGCCGGCAGGCATCGGGTCGTCGTCGCGGACGGTGCCGATGGCGTGCAGGAGCGCCGCTCCATCCACGCGCGCGCCGTCGCCGTCTCCTACGGCCATGTCGAACTTCAGCTCGTCGAGACGGTCATGATCGGCCAGATCGCGCAGGCGATGCCCCCCCACGGCCGCGCCGAGCGGTGTCGCGAGCATGTGCGGGAAGGCCTTCACCAGGATGGCGTCCAGGTCGTCTCCAAGAAACCCTCGGCGTTCCCCGTGTGCGCGCACGACGTCGGCGAGGGTGCCTCCCTTCTTCGGGACGCCCTCCGGGAAGGACACGTGCTCGAACACGTCGTGGACCCACTTTCCTGCGTCCGCACCCCGGTGAAACGCGAGCGTCGGCACGTCGGCGCGGTCATGCGGGACGCCGTCAGGCGGGTTCTGGATCGGAACGGACCCCCGCCCCTCGTCCGAGGGCTCGCCCATCGTGCCCTCGTCGTCCTCCTCGTCGGGATCGTCGTCGGCCTCCACGTCGTCGGAACGCGTCCTCTTGCCCGTCCGGTGACCGACGATTCCCGTGTAGCTCTCCCGTCGCCACAGGAGGTCGAGGCCGTCGCGCGCGAAGGTCGCGGGGGACTCCTCGGGCGGGATCGCGCCGTCGAGGACGGCATCGTCACCGGTGGGGACGGGCGTGACGTCCTCGACGACCACGTGTTCCGGCGCGAGCGCGCGGATCTCGTCGAGGAGCGCGTCGGGCTCCATGCCGCCGATGCGCTCTGAATCCGCTTCCTCCGGCGTGCCGCGGTGAAACAGCACCCCCAGTTGGGACTGGGCGTAGTCTTGCCTGGGCAGCTGCGCACCGGGCGACTGGCCCGACGTCGGGCCGGCGTAGAGGACGACCCGATGTGCGGCGCGGGTCAGCGCCACGTACATCAGGCGCTGGCGCTCCTCCATGAGCTCACGCCGTGCCGCTGCGCCATGGCCTGCCTTCAGTCCACGGAGGTCCACGGTGAGCACGCCGTCCTCGTGAAACCGCACAGGGGCGACGCCAGGGTTCCATCCGCGGAAGATGCGGCCGTCGGCAAGTCCCGGGACGTAGACGATCGGGTACTCCAAGCCCTTGCTCTTGTGCATCGTGACGACCTTGACCGTCTGTTTGTCAGCGTCCAGACGGAACTCCACGCCGTCGGAATCGTCCGGGCGGGACCGGCGGTCTGCGAGCCAGCGTGCCAGCCCGACCGCGCCGAGACGCTGGGCGTGCGCGGCCGTGTCGAGGAGCTCCGCCAGATGACGCAGGTTCGTGAGGTGTCGCTCGCCGGCGGGACGCGCTGCGAGGCGCTCCAGGACGGAACGCCCATCCGGCGGCGAGGCGTCGTGGAGCAGGTGGGCGAAGGCCCCCGTGACGTCGTGCGCGTCCAGGCGGCGCGCCTGCGCCGACAGTTGCTCCTTGAAGCGCATCCATCTCGCCGATGCGTCCGCGTCCGACGCCAGCCGCGCCTGCGCCAGATCCACGGCACGGAACCCGAACAGCGGTGTGACCGCGACGTTGCGCGCCGACGCCTCACTGCGATCCGCCACCAGCGCCGAGAGCCATCGCGCGAGCCAGTCGCTCTCCTCGCTCGTGAGGACGGAGCCCGCGTTCGTGATCACCGCGGGCACGCCCGCGCGTACCAGCGCGTCCCGCAGGTCGGCGGCCTCTGCGTTGGTCGTCACGAGCACCGCGATGTCTCCCGCGTGGATCGGGCGCACCTCCCCGTGTTCGTGGAGGGTCCAGCGGCGGTCGAGGTCGTCGCGGATGTCGCGTGCCACGATTCCCGCCAGCGCCCCGGCGGCGTCGCCGTTGCTGACGGTGAGGGTCGTCGGCTTGTTCGCGTCGGCCGCGTCGGAGGTGTCTACGATCCCGAGCCGCCCGCGATCGAACCACCGCACGACGAACGGCTTCACGGCCGCGTGCCCATCGTAGAGGCGTGGCGGATGGTCGGCCTCGACGGCCTCGTAGCGGAACGCATCGGTCAGCAACGCATCGGGGTTCGCCGCGAACACGGCGTTCATCGCCTCGATCAGCGGCCGGTCGCTTCGGAAGTTGCGTCGCATCGTGTAGCGTCGCGCCTCCGGCACGGCCCGGCACGCCTCGGTGTAGACGCCTACGTCCGCGCCGCGGAAGCCGTAGATCGCCTGTTTCGGGTCGCCGATCAGCACGAGGCGCGCGGTGGGGTCTTCCAGGAAGACACGCCGAAAGATGGACCATTGAACGGTGTTCGTGTCCTGGAACTCGTCGATGAGCGCCACGCGGTAGGCCCTGCGGAGCGCATCCACGAACTCCGTGCGGTGGAGACCGTTGGCGACACGCTCGAGCAGGTCGTCGAACGTGAGCGCGTGACGATGTTCGAGGCGTGCCCGCCATTCCCGGTCGACGAACGCGGCGAACGCGTGGAGGAGGGCGTCCGGGGATGTCTCGAACGGGCCGAGGTCTTCCAACGCGCCGGCGAGTGCGTGCGGGAAGGTCGCGCCGTGCTTCGTGCCCTTCGCGATGCGCGAGGCGTGGAAGAGGTCTGCGCCCGTGGGGATCGTGGTCATCGCACCGGCCTCGAGCCAGGCGCACAGGTCGTGCCAGCGGTCATCGAGGGTCTGGACCTTGTAGGACGACCGGTTCATGTGGCCGCGCTCCGTCCAGTCCCGCAGGGTCGCAAGGAAGGCCTGCCCTTCTTCGCCGTGGCATCGTTCCCACAGCGCGCGTGCGGTCCGCGCGCGTGCGTCGATGGCGGCGGCCCAGTCCTCGCCGCCTGCGTCGGGAAGGAAGGCTGCGCCGTGGTTACCGACCCTCGCCCGTGCCACGTCCAGCAGCCGAGACCGGTCGAGCTTCACCGCGTCGGTGAACCACCGGTACGCGAGGTCCTCCATCGGCACCACGTGACGCGAGAACCAGTCGTCGACGATCTCCTCGGTGAGTGCGCGCGTGTCGCGCAGGATGTCGGAATCGAACGGTGCATCCGACTCGACGGCGAGGGTCGACAGTACACGCTGGCAGAAGCCGTGGATCGTCGAGACGGTGGCGCGGTCGAAGTCCCCGATGGCCCGCCGAAGCCGCTCGGCGCGGCGGGCAAGGACCTCGTGCGACGCGACGGTCCACGTTTCGTCGGACGCGGCAGCGTCGTCGCGTGCGAGGGCGGCGTAGGCCGCGTCGTCGGGCCGTTCCTCCGTCACACCCAGCCGCAGCGCGTCGAGGGTGTCCGCTGCGTCGACGAGCACGGCGCGGATACGGTCTCGCAGCTCCGCGGTGGCCGCGTCGGTGAAGGTCACGACGAGAATCCGGTCGATGGTCGGCGGTGGTCCTCCCTCGGGGGGATCCTCGGCCAGCAGGCGCGCGACGAGCCGCGCGATGCTCCAGGTCTTTCCGGTTCCGGCGCTGGCCTCGACGAGGGTGGCGCCGGGTGGCAGCGGGAGATGGATCTCGAAGGTCTTCATCGGGTGCTCCGTGCCGCCAGGATGGGGCGCCACAGCCGCGTCGCGAGCGCTTCGAACGCGGGCGAGCAACGCGCGCGGTCCGTTCCGTAGGGCGGTGTGGTGCCGAACACGAGCGCGAGCGTCGGGTCTTCGGACTCCCCTGGCGGCGCGCCAGGTGACGCCGCTTCCCACGTGCCGCGGGCCGCCGTCCTCGCCTTCGCGTAGGCCGTGCGTCGGGCGTCGTCGGTCACGTCGTCCATGCTGGCCTTGAGCGCCTGTTCCGCCCACGCGAACGACGTCTTCTGGACGAGCGGGAGGGGTCGGGTGCGCGCCTCGAGCGCGAGCGCGACGAGGTCCGTCAGGTGGGCGCGTGCCTGCTCCACGGTCGGGACGTGCAGCGTCACGGTCACGCCCCTGGCCTTGTCCGCCCCGACCAGGTGCACGCGCGTGATGTCGTGTCCGGCCGCGCGAACCGCGACGAGTTGCACCCAGGCCGGGAGCAGCGTCTTGCTGTCGTTCGGTCCGTGGTGGCTGAATCGCAGGAGGGCGTCTCCGTAGGCGTATGCGCTTCCGGTCACGACCACGGGCCCGTGCGCGGCGGGTACCTCGACGCGCACCTCGCGACGGATCCGGTCGGGCAGGGGTCCGTCGTACAGTCGCCGCAAGGCCGCGGCGGCCGTCATCGTCTGCGCCCACAGGCTCCGACCGGCGGCGCGCCCGGGGGCCCCCGGAGGCAGCGCGCCGCGCAGGGCGAGGCGATCCATCACGGTGCGTTCATCGTCCGCGCCGTTCATCCATGCCGTCGCCGCTGCGCTTCCGATTCCCCAGTTGTCGAGGGCGCCCAGCTCGAACACCTCCCGGTCGGGGAGCTCGGTCGTGTACGCCGGGTCGAGGTGAAGGCCGAGGCGCTCGCTCGCGAGTGTTCGCACCGGCATCCGGATCCATCGCACGAGCGTTTCGATCGTATAGGCGAGGGGCGGCGCACCTTCCGGCAGGACGTCGGTCGGGAGCACGAACGCCGGTAGCCCCTCGCGGCTGCGGGCGAACGCCATCGCCGCAGCGTGCATGCGCGTGTCGTAGCGACGAGGACGCGGCGCGTGCGGGTCCGCCCCGTCGCGACGAAAGCCGCCGCTCGCGAAGGGCTGTACGGCGTGGGTGCGCGTGAGCAGGGTGCGGGCTGGCGAGGCCGGCGTCGTGGGATGCGTGAACGTGAGATCCATCGCGTCGAGCAGGTCCCCGACCGGCACGGCGGGCGCCAGCACCTTGTCGGTGCGTGGATCGCGCCCGGTGTAGAAGACGAGCAGGTGCGCGCGCGTCGCGAGGATCGCTTCGAGCAGAAGGTTCCGGTCCTCTTCGCGCGGATCCCGGTCACCACGGCGTGGATGCATCCCCACGGCGTCGAAGGCCCGGGCATGGTGGCCGCGAGGAAACGTCCCGTCGTCCATGCCGAGGAGGCACACGACGCGGAACGGCACGCTCCGCATGGGTGCGAGCGCGCACACCGTCACGCCCCCGGCGGTGAGGCGGTCACCGCCTGTGCCGTGCGCAAAGCGAGCGTTCAGGATCGCGGTGATCGCGTCGACGCTCACGCTGCCGTCGAAGGAGGACGCCTCCTCCTGGAGCGTCGTCAGTCCATCCAGCAGCTCGCGTCGCAGGAAGCCTGCCCTGGCGCTCACCGCGGCGAGGTCCTCGACGAGCTCCCCGAGCTCCCGCGCCCACGCGTCCATCGGACGCGGCGCGCGGAAGCGCCGCCGCCAGCCTTCCAGACGCGCGCACAGCTCGGCGAACGGCCCGAAGGACCGGCCGGCGTCGCCTTCCATCTCGTCGAAGGGCGCGACCCCGTGGAAGGACATGACGCCGTCGTCGGGCTGGGTCATCCCGAGCGCGAGACGGTCGAGCGCGAACGCCAGCGTGAAGGCATACTGGGGCGGCAAGCCGCTCCGTTCCCGATCCTCCGCATCCGTGCCGACCCGCGCCCCTGCCTCGTGGAGCCACACGCGGATGCGCGCGATGTCCGCATCGTCCAAGCCAAACCGGCGACGCACGGGGTCGAGCGCGACGAAGTCCGCGAGCGCAGGCGCGGTCAGTCGCCCGTCGACGAGCTCCAACGCACGCATCAGGACGTCCGCCAGCGGATTCAGCGCGCGGGTGCCGAGGTCCGCGATGTACGTCGCGATGCGCGGTGCGCCGACCGGTCCCCATCCAGCCGTTCCGGGCTTGTCCTCGCCCTCGGCGAAGACGGCGCGCACCAACGGCGCGTAGGTTCCGAGGTCGGGCGTCATGACGACGACGTCGCGCGGCTGAAGGTCGTGGTGGCGGTCGAAGAGTTCGAGCAGCGCCTCGCGCAGCGCCTCGACCTGGCGGGTGGGGCCGTGGCACGCGTGGAACTGTACGCTGTCGTCGTCGGGCGACAGCGGATGCGCGTCACGTTCGGCGACGAGCTCCGAGCGGGCACGCGCGGCGATGATGTCCGCCTGGAGCGTGCCGAGCGCCGAGGACGCGCCGGCAGCCTCGAACGCGCCGGCGAGGTCGGGCACCGACACGTACGGGAGTTGCAGGCACGCCTAGGCGGCGTCCCGCGCGAGCGCGCCATACGCGGTGAGCAGGGGATTCTGGGCGTCGAGGGCGTCCCGGGCCGCGTCGGGGCGCAGTCGCGCCAGTTCCCGCGGGGTGCGCAGGTCGCCCCAGTATTCCATGGACGGCGTGAGAAGGTAGACGTGCACGCTGCGTAGCGTCCCGGCGCGCGCGAGGGCCGACAGCCACGTCGGCGGCATCGACGATACCGCGAATACGTGAAGCGCGTCCCCCGGGCGGGGGTCTCCCTCGAGGGTCCGCGTCGGGTGGGGTGCCTCGATGTCCCGCGCGAGCACGCGCCAGAGCGCGCCCTGCCAGGCGGGTGCGTCCGTGACCGTCGTTCCGGCCTCCCAGGCGCGTGTCCATTCCGGTCGGAACCATGCGGCGCGGTCGAGCACGTCGGCGACTTCCCGCGCCAGCGTCCACAGGTCGCGGGAGACGGACACCGGCGACGGTCCCGAGGTGCGTGCGCCGGGTCGCGTCAACCAGGTCCGCAACGGGGCGAACGTCGGATCCTCCAGCAACCCTGGCAACGCGGTCGCGACCCGCCATGCGAGGGAATCCGGCTCCCAGGGGTCACGACGTCCGGACGGGTCCCCGTACACCGCGGACAGCGCCTGCTGCGGGAAGGGGAAGGCGAGGTTGGCGCTGATGCCGAGTTCGACCGCGAGACGATTGCGGAGCCATCGCTCCATGCCACGACTGCCGACGGCGATCATGACCGGCGAGAACGGATCCGTCGGAAGCTCCATCCGGATGCGCGTCGCGAGCGACTCGGCGAGCGCTTCGATGCGCGCGGCGCGATGCAAGGTGAATCCGGTCACGGCGAGGCCCCCTTCGGTGTGCGTACCTACCCTGCAAGACGCGCGGCGGTGGCGAAACCGGACAACGGGGCCTCACGCCGCGGAGGCGGGCGTCCACGGGCGCAATCCGGCACCGGCGCGACGCAGCACCGCGCGTCCCCGACGCGCCTGTCGCTCGAAGCTTTCCCCGGCCGGATCCGCCGACGGATCGGTGCCGTCGTAGCCGGGCACGAGCACGCGGATCGCGTCGGCGAGCGCGCCGCTCTCCATCGCCGTCGCAGCGCGCGTCAGCACGGCGTCCTCATCCTCCCCGAGGCTGCTGGCGAGTTCCCGCACGTGCGGCGTCATGTCGTGGCCGACGTCGTGGATGCGCGCCGTGAGCAGCCACGCGACCCGAGCCCCCACCGGCGCCTCGTCGAGCGCGTCCAGCGTACGGCGGAGCGCGTCACGGCTCTCGATGCGGCGCTGCGGACAGCGCTCGTCGATCGGGTCGGCCCCCTCCGGCATCGCGGTCTCGTGGCGCAGGCGTCCGTTCCGCGCGCGCGCCACGTCGCGGCGGAAGTTGGAGAGGGTACGGGACAGGTAGCGCCCGAAGTCCGATGCGCGCGTGGGGTCGAGGAGCCCCCGTTCCCGGTCGAGCTTCGCGACGAGGAAGTCCTGCACGTGGTCCTCGATCCAATCGGACGAGACGCTGGCGAGCGCCTTGCGGATCCGCGGCGTGAGCATCGTGACACAGGCGGCGTGGGCGTCCACATCCCCGTGGTGAAACCAGGCGATCAGGGCGTCGATGAGGGTGGGGTAGTTCGGTGGCGTGGTGTTCATGCATCCACCCTACCGCGAACCTTCCACGGCAAGCGGACAGTTCCTGTCCGGGTGGAACGAAAGTCCGGCCGGGTGCGCGACGATCGCGTCGCCACGGACACGGACGTCGTCACGGGGCGTTAGCGGGCGCCCGTCCGGGGGGTGTCATGCGCGCGATCAAGAAGATTTTGAAGAGCCGCTGGGTCGACTTCTCCAGCGGGATCGTCCTGGCCGTGGCGGGCGTGTCGCAGTTCGTCCACGAGTTCGAAGACGCGGAACTCGCGTTCGGCGCGCACCACGGCATCGCCATCTACGGGCTCGTCATCGCGGTCCGGGCGCTCGTCGACGCGCGCGACGGCATCGTCGGCCTCGGCGAGGCCATCGAGGACGGCATCAAGGAGCGCCTCGAGGGACGCCGCTCCTCCGGCGAGTAGCCTCAGATATTGATGCTCTGCGGAACGCGCGAAGGCATCAGGTAGGGGTAGGGGAGCCACCGCGTCGCGTTTCGCGCGTGGATCTCCGACTCGATCGTCGCCAGACGGGTCTGGAAGGCGCGCAACGGCGCGTCGAGACGGGAGTCGTGCGCGAAGTTGCCGAGCAGCCCGTGATCGTAGTGGCCGAGCCGCGTGTGGTGCGTGTCGCCGAGGAGCAATCCGAGCACCATCTGGAACTCCGCGACATCCAACGGCGGCAGCGTCGCCAGCAGCGCCGCGGCCGGGTCCGCGACGGGCTCCGCGCCGGGTGGGGGCGCGTACGCGGCGAGCGGCTGGTTCAGCACGAAGGACATGAGGTCCTGCTGCGGGAAGTTGACCGCCGCGTGCTGCGCGCTGGGGATGAACACGAGGTGGGTGAGCGCGTCCACGAGGGCATCCACGCTCGCGGTGGGCCGCGCTTCCGTGACGCTGGACAGGCGCCCGCCGTCGGGCGCGGCGAGCTCACGGAAGAACGCCGCCAGCTCCGTGTCCGCCGCGACCTCCGCGTCCGAGGGGTAGTACACCCGCACGACGTCGCTCACCCAGGCGCGGATCGCGTCCCACAGCGGCAGGACGTCGTCCCGGTACGGGTGCACGCCAATCGCGTCGGTGTCGAGCAGGCCGCGCGCCTCGAGGTCGTTGCGTGGCTGGGAGCCCGTGAAGCTCCACGACTTCACGGCGTCGACCGCGACCTTCCGCGCGGCGTCGTTGTGGGGGACCATCACGGCGTCGACCGCGCCCCCCGGCGCCATGAGCATCGATTCCGCGGCGTCGTTGATGAACAGCGTGCCTTCGTGGTGCGGCGTGAGCAGCACACGGACGGGGTGGTTGCGCGCGAGCGTGCGACGCATCGCCAGGACGACCGGCTCGGTGACGAGGTGCGTCCACGCGAGGTGGACCACGGCCTGGTGGACGTTGCCGTCCGCGACCTGCACGGCCACCTTGGCGGTGGGCCACTGCGAGTCCCCGGGGACGAAGATCGGCAGCCCGCGCTGCTGGCCGCATTGGATCGCGACGGGGAGCAGGGTCCCGGTGTCCCGCGCGACGACGAAGAGCGCGATGCACGCCGCCAGGTGCTTCGCGCGACCGTGCGGGTAGGTGCCGGTCCGCATGCCCTCGAGGCTCTCGTAGTCGAGCAGGAACGCCCGCCCGGAGGTCAGGCTCGCGGCCAGCGTGTCGTCGGCCGACGTGTAGCCGCGCGCGCGGTGCTGAGCCCACGCCCGCGCGAAGACGTCCTCGCGCACCGGGAACTTCGACGGGAGCGTCGCCACGCGCCGCAGCGACATCGGATTCGGTCCCGCGATGCGCATCCACGCGAACTGACGGTCATCCTCCCATACCCGCGCGACGTGTGACGGCAGCGTCAGCGTCTGGTACAGCGCGAGGAAATCGTCAGGACCGTTGGCGTGTTGGTTCTTGACGGGCGACTCGGTGACGATGTCCTTGTAGCGCGCGTAGACCGCATGGATGCCGCCGCGCCGCACCGACGTCAGGAACGAAAGCAGCGACTGGTGCTCGTGATGCTCGGGACTCTGGAGCGGCGCGCGCTTGTTGACGTGCCCCATGTTCACCAGCGACCGCATCACCGTCTCGCCGACGGACGCCGCCCATCCCGCCGTCGGCAGGTCGGCATCGGGCAGGTGCGCCGCCATCGCGATGTCGGTGAACCGGTCGTAGGCGTAGGCGTACCGCGCCGCATCCTCGGCGATTCCGTGCGCCCGGGCGGTGCCGTGGGGGTCGTTCTGGGGCAGCAGCGGGTGCATGGAGGCTCCTGACGGTGCGGTCGCCTAACGCGTCGGGGGCGCGGCTGTCGTGGCGGACGGCTCACCGCACCCATGGCAGTAGCCGGCGAAGGCGCTCTTGCGGGCGTCACACCGCGCGCACCGGTTGAACAGGCCGATGCCGCAGTGCGGGCAGTGGTTGTGCTCGGGATGGCCCAGCTGCACGACGCGCTCGCACCCCGGGCAGACGCCCTTCGCCAGCCGCGACATGACCACTTCGTAGCTCAGGCGCTCCCGTCGCATGGATTCGGGTTCGGCCTCGTCCTGCTGCTGGCGCGCGATGTAGCGTTGCAGCGCCGCGATCCCGGAGCGGCCGCACGCGATCGTGACGACGATGCCGACGGCGTAGCGGACGTAGCCGCCGTAGCTGGGCAGGTACGGAACGAGCTCGACGAAGAACGTGAACGCGGCGAACAGGACGAAGCCCCACACGAACGGCCAGTTCGGCCCGTTGCGATGTCGTCGGAACAACCATCCCGCGAGGGCGAGGATCGGCAACGTGAGCAGCAGGCGATAGCCGAAGACCCGCAGCTGCTGGGCGTCCTGCGCATCGGCCAGGCGCTCCCCGGCGCGCCGCTCCAGCTCCGCCAGCGCCCGCTGATCGGCTGCGCGCGCTCGTTCCAGGCGGTCGAGCTCCGCGTCGATGCGCTCCTGTGCGCGCTGCGCGTCCCGCTCGCGCGTCCTCAGCGCGTCGAGCGCCTGCGCCCGCGCGATGACGTCCGGGTTCGTACCATCGCGCTCCGTCGCGCTCCGGGTGGACCGCCACGTCGCGAACGTGGCCTGCCCCTGCGACACGTCGTTCTGCGCCGTGGTGAGCGCGAGAGCGGCCGTCTCGCGCGCAGCGGTCAGGGCATCCGCGCGGGCATCGGCGTCGGTCAGGCGCGCACGGAGCGGGTCCGCGGCGCCATGGTCGAGGAAGGTGTCGAGCTCGAGCGTGCGTTCGACCTGCGGCATGTCACCGATGACGAGGCCGCCGAACCCGATCAGGAACCCCGCGAACACGAACGCCACGAGCCACAGGGCCCGATGAAACCAGCGCTCCGACCAGCGCCCGCCCTTGCTCATGGTGTCGTGCTCCGCGTGGGGTTCGCGTCTCCGTCCGACGTCGCGAGCCACACGCGCAACGTCTCCGCCCCGACGCCCGCGTCGCGAAGCGCCGGCGCGAGAGTCCGCGCGCCGGACACGTCCCCGGCCGCCAGGCGGGCGGCCACGGCCGCGACGATCCCTTCGCGCGGCGGGGGCGTCCCGGCGAGGGCGTCGACCGCCTCGCGCCAGCGTCCCCAGAGCGCGAGACGCGTGGAAAGCACGGACGTCGACACGCCCTCCCGCGTGCCGAGTGTCAGCGGTCGGCCGGCGTCCGGGTACATCGCGACCCGCGTGAGGCGGTTTCCGTCGCGCAGCACCACCAGCGCGTCCCCGTCCCAGGCCACGTCGGCGACGCCCTCCTCGGGGCCGCGCACCATGCTGCCGAACGGCGTCGTCTCCCCGACGCGCCAGAGGTCGAGGGAGGAGTCGTGACCGATGGCGACGATGTCGCGGGTGAGGAACGTCGCCGCGATGCTCAACCCCTCGCGCGCGACGATCCGCGTGGCACCGTCGGCGAGATCGACGATCTCGGCCTGCCCGTCGCGGCGCGTGACCACGAATCGCGACCCGTCCGGGGACCATGCCGCCGCGAAGCCCTCCGAAACCAACCGGGACGTCGACCGGACGGTTCCGGTCCGCGCGTCCCAGAGCGCCCAGGTCGGGTCTCCGTCGGCCCGTCCGGCGACGACCAGGTAGGCGCCGTCGGGAGAGAGGGCCACGCCGCCGGTGCTTCGCACCGGACCGGTGAGGGTCCGCACGACGGCCATCCCGGCGACATCGTAGAGCACGGCCTGCCCGCCCTCGAAGCACGCCGCGAGCCCGCCCGGCGTCCAGTCCACCGAGATGGTGATGCCGAACCCGGGCGCATGATCGGCCACGGGGGTGCCGTCGAGCGTCCACACGCGGACGTGGCCGTCGCGGTCGGCGGTCGCCAGCCGGTCGCCGGTCGGCGAGAAGGCGACCTCGCGGGTGCCGGTGAGCGCCGGTGCCGCGGTCGCGCGCGCGTCCTGCACGGTGGGGTTGGACGTGAAGATGCGCACCGTGCGGCCCGTGCGGGCGTCGCGCAGGCGGACCGTGCCCTCCGCGAGGCCCCCGGTGGTCGCGGCGAGCACGCCATCGGGCGAGAGGTCGAGACGGAAGGCCGAGGGATGCGTCGGGTCGAGATCCTGCACCGCCGGGCGTCCCACGAGCGCGAGCGCCGGGTTGGCCCCCTGCGTGAGGTAGGCGCGCCGCACCGGCAGGTACGTCCGGGCCTGCGTGCCCGTCTCCCCCGTGACGTCGCGGCGATCGAGGGGCCGTCCGGTCTGCGGATCGCGCTCGAACATCACGCTGTCGAGCACCGTGACGACGTGGTCGTCGCGAAGCCAGCCCGAGTCGGAGGTCTCCGGCACGCTCCACCGGACGCGGCCGGTGTCCAGCTCCCGTAACGTCGTCCGGCCCTGCTCCATGACGAGGAGCGTGCCGCCGGCGGGGTCCAGGGCGATGTTCGCGCCGATGCGTGCGTAGTGGACGACCCGGTCGTCGTCGGTGCGCCAGACCCCGTGGTCGACCGCCGCGCGCAGGATGGAGCCGGACTGCCGCGAGCGTCCCGCGTAGCGGCTTCCGTCGCGGGAGAGCTGCTCGAGGTGGCCCGCGACCAGCCTCGGTGTGGCGGCGGATCCCGTGCGGAGGTCGTACCCGACGATGCCGTCGTCGTCCTCGACGAAGATCCGGCCTCCTGCGACGCGGACGGCGAGCGGCGCCGTCGCGCGCCGTGGACCGGCGTCGACGATGGTGCCGAGGCCCGTGTCGCCGAGCGGGGCGGAGCGCACGCGCACGCCCCCGGCCTCCGCGGTCGTCCACGTCAGCCGCGCCGTGCCGTCGGAATCCCACCCGGCGGGGTACCAGCGCTCCACGCCCGCGACGCGGGCCTGCGCGCGAGTCGCGCCGGTGGTGC
>JACCDP010699100.1_pt1 | contig 33153 bp, 34 predicted proteins | sample 7445841 | NCBI WGS metagenome assembly JACCDP01 (sample SAMN15323441, study PRJNA562643) | freshwater metagenome | isolation source: river surface water | place: USA:Blue River Watershed | collected 2017-08-17 | reverse complement strand
GCCGAGTCGCTACTACATCAAGACGTACGGTTGCCAAATGAACGAGTACGACTCCTCCCGCATGGGGGACGTACTCGCGGCAGCCGAGGGCATGGAGCCCACCGACGATCCGGCGCAAGCCGACATCCTGCTGGTCAACACCTGCTCGGTGCGCGAGAAGGCCGAGTCGAAAGTGTTTTCTTTGCTCGGCGAATGGAAGTTGCTCAAAGATGCGAAGCCCGGTCTCGTGATCGGTGTCGGTGGCTGCGTTGCGAGTCAGGAGGGTGAGACGCTCGTCAAGGCCGCGCCCCAGATCGATCTGGTGTTTGGCCCTCAGACGGTTCATCGCTTGCCCGAGATGCTCGGCGAATTGCGTGGCGGTCGTCGCGCCGTCGTCGATGTCAGCTTTCCCGAGATCGAAAAGTTCGACCAGTTACCGGCTCCGCGCGCAGAGGGTGCAACGGCTTTCGTATCGATCATGGAAGGCTGCAGCAAATACTGCAGTTTTTGTGTGGTGCCTTACACCCGCGGCGATGAGATCAGTCGTCCTTTCGAATCGGTCCTCGAAGAAGTGCGCGGTCTCGCCGCCCAAGGCGTGCGCGAAGTCACGCTGCTTGGCCAAAACGTGAATGCCTATCGCGGTCCGATGGACGATGGCGTTCTCGCCGATCTCGCGACGCTCATACACCACGTTGCTGCCATCCCGGGCATCGAACGCATTCGTTTCACGACTTCGCATCCGCTCGAGTTCGACGACAGTCTGATCGAGGCGTATGCGAACGTGCCGGCGCTTGCGAACCATCTGCACCTGCCGGTGCAGTCGGGTTCTGATCGTGTGCTCTCGATGATGAAGCGCGGCTACACGGCGCTCGAATTCAAGGACAAGATCCGCAAGCTTCGAGAGGTGCGCCCTGATATATCGGTCACCTCCGACTTCATCGTCGGTTTCCCCGGCGAGACCGAGCGCGATTTCGAGGCCACGATGAAACTCGTTCGTGATCTCGAGATCGATCAGTCTTTCAGCTTCCTCTACAGCCGACGCCCCGGCACGCCCGCGGCTGCTCTTCCTGATGACGTATCGCATGAGGAAAAGCAGGCACGTTTGGCGCGCTTGCAGGCCTTGCTCGAGGAACATTCGCAAGCGCGTAATCGTCGTATGGTCGGTAGCGTGCAGCGCATCTTGGTCGAGCGCCCCTCGCGTAAGGACCAAACCGAGCTCGCAGGTCGTACCGAAGATAATCGTTGGGTGAACTTCCCGGGTCCCGCTGATCTGATCGGTCACTTCGTCGACGTGCAGATCACCGAAGCCAAGGCGCATTCGCTGCGCGGTCGCATTCAAGCAACCGAGGCTCGACGTGCCTGACTCGATTCCGCCGGGAGCTTCCCGCGAATTTTCTTTGGAGCCACCTGATAACGAGCGCCTCGCCAATCTGTGCGGGCCGCTCGACGAAAACCTGCGTCTGGTCGAGTCTCGACTTGGGGTAGAGATTCGTCGTCGCGGCAGTGTGTTTCGAGTGCAGGGGTCTAAGGCGGCGTCCGCCGAATCTTTGCTCGGCGAATTGTTTCGTCTGACGCGCACCGAAGACATCACGCCCGAAGCAGTGCATTTGGCACTGCGCGATCATGATCGGCCTTCGGATGAGCCCGCGCCGGCTGCAGGCCGAGTCGCGACCGATTCAGCAGCGACTGAGTCGGCGACGAACGACGATCAGGCCGATACGGGTCTGCGTACCTTGCGCGGCACGATTCGCGCGCGCGGCGCGAACCAGCGCGAATATTTGAAGCGCGTTCGTCAGAACGATCTCACTTTCGGGGTGGGTCCCGCCGGTACCGGCAAGACCTATCTCGCCGTTGCCTGTGCGGTCGAGGCTTTGCAGTCCGATCGCGTGCGCCGTATCGTGCTCGTGCGTCCGGCCGTCGAAGCGGGTGAGCGGCTCGGCTTTCTGCCCGGCGATCTGACTCAAAAAGTCGATCCGTATCTGCGCCCCATGTACGACGCACTTTACGAAATGATGGGCTTTGATCGGGTGGCCAAGCTCATCGAGCGCAACGTGATCGAGGTGGCGCCGCTCGCTTTCATGCGAGGCCGCTCGCTGAACGACTCCTTCATCATTCTCGATGAGGCACAAAACACCACCATCGAACAGATGAAGATGTTCCTCACGCGTATCGGATTCGGTTCGCGTGCCGTGGTGACGGGCGATCCCACCCAGACCGATTTACCACCCGGCAAGCCCTCGGGCTTGCGGCATGCGATCGACGTACTGCATGGGGTGCATGGTGTTGCCTTTCAGTTTTTCGAAGCGCGCGATGTAGTGCGTCATCCACTGGTGCAGCGCATCGTGCAGGCTTACGAGGCCCGCGACACGTGATCAAACCGCTCGCGGTCGACATCCAGAATCGGACGAATAAGACGCTCTTGAGCTCGCCGGCCATCCGACGCTGGGCACGTGCGGCGTTTGGCGCGCGCGGCGCGGGAGCGAGCATTGTCATCCGATTCGTCGGTGCTGCCGAAGGGCGCCGACTTAATCTGTTGTGGCGCGGTCGTGACTACGCCACCAACGTCTTGTCGTTTCCGCCGCTGCTCATGCCAGAACCCTCGAGAGCCGTGCGTGCGACACGCCGCGCTAAGGAACCGCATCTGGTTGGTGATCTCGTGCTCTGTGCGCCGGTTGTGGCCCGCGAGGCCAAAGAGCAAGGCAAGCTGATCGCAGATCACTACGCACATCTGATTGTGCACGGTTGCCTGCATTTGCAGGGTTACGACCACGAGCACGATGCCGACGCTCTGCGCATGGAGCGACGTGAGCGGCGTCTGTTGAAGACGTTCGGCATCGACGATCCCTATCGATCCTGATAAAAAATGAATCAACTACTGCTGGAGCTACGATGACATCCGCCAAATCCGGTGTGTTCGCTTGGATACGCCGCGTTGCTAAATCGCTTTCGGGCGAGGCTCAGGATCTGGCCGATCTGAACGTGCAGTTGCGGCAGGCGCTGGAGCGCGGTCTCATCGACGCCGATGCCTTGCAAATGCTGGAGGGCGTGCTCGAGGTGGCAGATCTGCAGGTGCGAGACATCATGGTGCCGCGCTCGCAGATGGTGGCCGTGCGGCGAGATGAACCGGCGGAGACTTTGCTGCCCATCATCGTGGAGTCCGGTCACTCGCGTTATCCCGTCATCGACGACGATCGCGACGACGTCGTTGGGATACTGCTCGCAAAGGATGTATTGCGGGTGTTCGCGAGCGGCGATGAAGTGAATTTCGACATGCGTGAGTGCATGCGGCCTGTCGTGGTCGTTCCTGAATCCAAGCGGGTCAATGTCCTTCTCAAAGAATTTCGCCGAAACCGAAATCATATGGCTATCGTCGTGGATGAGTATGGCGGCGTTGCCGGTCTCGTCACTATCGAGGATGCCATCGAGCAGATCGTTGGAGACATCGACGACGAGTTCGACGTCGAAGAAGATCAGAACATCCGCCAGGAAGCCGATCGTCAGTACCTGGTGCGAGGAGCCACGCCGATCGAGGAGTTCAACGAGTTCTTCGGTCTCGAGTGGTCGGATGGGGAGTTCGATACCGTGGCCGGGCTCGTCATGAAGCAGCTTGGTCACATGCCGCGTCGCGGCGAGACGGCGTTCATCGAGGGTGTCGAGTTTCGTGTCGTGCGCGCGGATCGTCGCCGGGTCGACACCCTGAAGGTGATCATGCCGAGCGACGTCGCGACAAGTGATCAAGCGGGGGAGCGCGACTGAATCTCGCGCGATCCAGCGCGCTCACGCTGACGTCGGCACTCATCGCGGGTGCCGCTCTGGCACTGGCTTTCGCGCCATTTGGTTGTTGGCCTCTGGCGGTCTTGTCGCCGGCGATTCTGTTTTTTCTTTGGCAAGGTCAAGCGCCGCGTACGGCTGCGTTAACGGGCTTTTTGTTCGGCGTCGGCACTTTCGGCGCTGGCACCTATTGGCTTTACATCAGCATCCACGGCTTCGGGCAGGCGCCGGTGTGGTTGGCGCTTTCGTTGATGGCCGCACTCGTTGCGATCATGGCTTGTTACGGCGCTGTGCTGGGCTATGTGGCGGCGCGCTGGATGCCGGCGCGCGGTGCGTGGCGCTGGCTCGTCGGTTTGCCGGCTGGCTGGATGCTGCTTGAGTGGGTGCGCGGATGGTTCCTGTCGGGTTTCGGCTGGCTATCTCTCGGCTATTCGCAGACGGATACCTGGCTTGCCGCTTACGCGCCGATTGGTGGCATGCACCTAGTCTCATGGATTCTGTTGCTTGGTGCCGGCGCGCTCGTGACCCTCTGGTTTGGCTCATCGCGTGAGCGAGCGGTAGCACTGGCGGTGCTCGTTCTGCCGTGGCTCGGTGGGCCTAGTTTGAAGTCGATCGAGTGGACAAAACGGCAGGGTGATGCCGTCGAGATCGCCATCGTGCAGGGCGCCGTCTCGCAGGATCAAAAATGGTTGGCAGCCAATCGCGATGCGACGCTGGCCCGATATCGCGATCTGACGTTACAGGCACTCGGCACGCCACTCATCGTTTGGCCCGAAGCGGCCGCTCCTGACCTTGCCAATAACATCGTCCCTTACTTGCAGGATCTCGCCGCAGCAGCGCAAGGTCGTGACTCCGCGCTGCTGATGGGTTTGATCCGCGCCGAACCCGGTCCGGGTGCTGAGCCGCTTTACTACAATTCGATCCTCGCGTACGACGAGGATGTTCGTTGGTACGACAAGCATCACCTCGTGCCTTTTGGTGAATTTTTTCCGGTACCGAAGTTCGTGCGTCGTTGGTTGCGATTGATGAACCTACCTTATTCGGACTTCACTTCCGGTGCGACGGCACAGCCGCCGCTGTCGATTGCAGGACTGCGTTTATCAGCAAGCATTTGTTACGAAGATGCGTATCCAGCCTCGCAGTTGAGCAGCGCGCGTGAATCCACTGCACTCGTGAACGTCACTAATGACGCCTGGTTCGGTCGATCGACGGCGCGTCATCAGCATCTACAGATTTCGCGCATGCGCGCGATCGAATCGCAGCGTTACGTCATTCGCGCAGCCAACGATGGTGTCTCGGCGATCATCGGGCCGCGTGGCGAGCTGCTGGCCCAGGCGCCGGATTTCAAGCCGGTTGTGTTGCGCGGCGAGGTGATCCCGCGATTCGGCGTGCCGCCGTATCTGCGTTTCGGTAACCTGCCTTGGCTTTGGCTCGCGACGCTGTGCGGTTTTGTGGCGATCATGATGCGACGTCGTGAGCGTGAACTTCCGGCGGCCGCGTCGGTCTAGGGAGAGTGTTTATGCAGTGGGTGTGGTCCATGTCACGACGTCCGTTCGTGCGCCGCTCGTTAGGCGCCATCTTGTCCGTCTTCATCTTCACGGCTTGCCAAGGCGATTTTTCCTCGGCGCGACCTGCTGATCTGGCGCAATTGCCGGCAGGCTCGGCATCGGGTGTGACCTCGGGCGTCATCGCGACCGGCCCGTCGCCGATCACGGCTATCGGGAGCCTGCCGGATTTCGCGACCTTGGTTCAGCAACACGGTCCTGCCGTGGTCAATATCTCGACCAAAGGCAAACGCATGCGCGTGACTGCGTCGGGTGAGGATCCATTCTCTGAGTTTTTCCGTCGATTCGGTGTGCCGGTACCGCCGGGACAGCGGGGCATGCCACAGCCGGATGGCGAACCCGAGAGCGGTGAGGGGCCGCGCCGCCCCGGTGGTGCGGGTTCAGGCTTCATCGTCAGTAGTGATGGCTACATCCTCACCAACGCCCACGTCGTCAACGAGGCGGATGAGGTCACGGTCAAGCTGACCGATCGGCGTGAGTTCAAAGCAAAGATCGTGGGTGTGGACGAGCCAACCGACGTGGCCGTACTCAAAATCGAAGCCACGGGATTGCCGGTTGTTCGTATTGGTGACCCTGCCAAATTGCGTCCCGGTGAGTGGGTGCTCGCGATCGGTTCGCCGTTCGGATTCGACAACAGCGCCACCGCCGGCATCGTCAGCGCGACTGCGCGCGGTCTACCGGGCGGCGATACCAACTACGTCAACTTCATCCAGACCGACGTGGCGGTGAATCCGGGCAACTCGGGTGGGCCGCTGTTTAATCTTGCCGGTGAAGTCGTTGGCATCAATTCACAGATCTACAGCCGCTCGGGCGGCTATATGGGGATCTCGTTCGCGATCCCCATCGACGTCGCGGTCAACGTGCGCGACCAACTCATCGCCAAGGGTCGAGTCAGTCGCGGCAAGATCGGTGTGACCATCCAGCCGATCGATGCGGCGCTCGCCGATAGTTTTGGACTCGATCGGCCGCGCGGCGCGCTAGTGGGTGCCGTCGAAGAATCCGGCCCAGCGGCTAAGGCGGGTATCCGCGCCGGCGACATCATCCTGTCGGTGAATGGTCGCCTCATCGAACGCTCCGAAGAGTTGCCGACCGTGATCGGTGCCATCAAGCCGGGCGCCGACGCGATCGTCGAAGTCTGGCGCGATCGTAGCGCGCGTCGTCTGAACCTACGGGTGGCGGAGTTGCAGGCGGCGACTAGCGAGACCAGCACCGATGCCAAGCCGCAGGCGGACGATGCCGCCGATCGATTGGGTCTCGTCGTGCGTGAGCTGACCGAAGAAGAGCGTTCGCGCGCCGCGGCCCGCGGTGTCGTGCCGCGCGGTCTGCTGGTCGAGCGCGCGCAGGGTGCAGCGCGCGATGCCGGTATCCAGCGCGGTGATTTCATCGTCGGGATCCGCGGTCAGCGCCTCGAGTCGGTCAAGCAGTTCCGCGAGGCCGTGGCCAAGGAAAAGAAAGTCGTCCCGTTGCTGGTCTCGCGCAGCGGAAACGAGCTCTTCATCGCTGTGGCCGTGGAATGACCTGAAGCATCCTAGGCCCCCGTCGTGTACGATCGCGTCTCCGCGAGAGGCGCGGTTTTACACGGTTTTTAAAGATGGATGAGCGTTACGAGCCGGCGATCGTCGAGCGCGCGGCACAGCAACATTGGAATACGCATCGCAGCTTTGCCGCGCAGGAAGACCCGTCGCGCGAGAAATTCTACTGCCTCTCGATGTTCCCGTACCCCTCGGGCCGCTTGCATATGGGGCACGTACGCAACTACACCATCGGTGATGTGCTCTCGCGCTTCGCGCGGATGCAGGGCAAGAACGTGTTGCAGCCGATGGGATGGGATGCCTTTGGTCTGCCTGCAGAGAATGCCGCCATGGCCAATGGCGTGGCGCCTGCGAAGTGGACGCGCGACAACATCGCGTACATGAAAAAGCAGTTGCAGGCTTTGGGTTTCGCGATCGACTGGGATCGCGAGATCGCGACCTGTGATCCGTCCTATTACCGCTGGAACCAATGGTTGTTCCTGCGGATGCGCGAGAAGGGTATCGCCTACAAGCGTACGGGCGTCGTTAACTGGGATCCGATCGATCAGACCGTGCTCGCCAACGAACAGGTCATCGACGGTCGCGGCTGGCGCACCGGTGCGTTGGTCGAGAAGCGCGAGATCCCGATGTACTACCTCAACATCACCGCGTACGCGGATGAGTTGCTCGGCGATCTCTCGACGCTCGACGGCTGGCCCGAGCGCGTTCGAACGATGCAGGCGAACTGGATCGGTCGCAGTGAAGGCGCTGAGGTCAGCTTCCCGTTCGCCGATGACACGCGCTCACTGATGGCAGCTGAGGGTGCGCTCAAAGTATTCACAACCCGCGTCGATACACTCTTCGGTGTGACTTTCATGGCAGTGGCCGCCGAGCATCCGCTCGCGCTTGCGGCAGCTGCCCGGAATCCCGAGCTTCAAGCGTTTGTCGACGAGTGTCGGCGTGGTAGCACCATGGAAGCGGATGTCGCCACCATAGAAAAGAAAGGACTGCCGACAGGGCTGCATGTGTTGCATCCCTTTACAGGTAAGCCCGTGCCCGTTTGGGTCGCCAATTATGTATTGATGGGTTACGGCGAAGGCGCCGTGATGGGCGTGCCGGCGCACGATGAGCGCGACTTTGCGTTTGCGTTGAAGCACGGTATCGACATCGTCACGGTCATTCGTCCCGCGGATGGCTCTTATGAGAAAGCGCTCGCGCCGTGGCAGGAGAGCTACGGCGAGACCGGCATCACCGTGAACTCGGGTGAGTTCTCCGGACTCGACTTCGCGGCGGCCTACTCCGCAATCACCACGGCCCTCGAGGCCAAAAGTCTCGGCCGCAAGCGCATTCAGTTCCGTCTGCGTGATTGGGGTATTTCGCGTCAACGTTACTGGGGTTGTCCGATACCGCTCATCCACTGCGAGCATTGCGGCGAAGTGCCGGTGCCTGATTCGCAGCTCCCGGTCGTCCTGCCCGAAGATCTCGTGCCCGATGGCAGCGGCAACCCGCTCTCTAAGTCGCCGTCCTTCCATAAAGTGGATTGTCCGACATGCGGTAAGCCTGCGCGTCGCGAGACGGACACGATGGATACCTTCGTCGATTCGTCCTGGTATTTCCTTCGCTACGCGTCGGCCGGCAACGATCAGGCTATGGTCGATGAACGCGCTCGCTACTGGCTGCCGGTCGATCAATATATTGGTGGGATCGAGCATGCGATCCTGCACCTGCTTTACTCGCGCTTCTGGACCAAAGTGATGCGCGATCTCGATCTCGTACACGTGACCGAACCGTTTGCGAACTTGTTGACGCAGGGTATGGTGCTGAACCACATCTACTGGCAGCAGCCGGCCGAAGGTCGACGCGCCTATTTCAATCCTCTCGATGTGGATGTCGAAGAGCAGGACGGCGTGAAGCGCTGGTTCGCCACGCGTGAGAATGGCTCGCGTCTCGAGGTGAATTACGACGGCCTGGGCACGATGTCGAAGTCGAAGAACAACGGCGTTGATCCGCAGAGTCTCGTCGAGAAATATGGTGCCGACACCGCGCGCTTGTTCATGATGTTCACCGCACCACCCGAGCAATCACTCGAGTGGTCGGATGAGGGCGTGCAGGGTGCGTTCCGTTTCATTCGGCGTCTCTGGAAGGCCGTGCACGAACACGTATCGCAGGGTGCAGTTGGCAAACCGGACCTCGCGAATCTCACGCCGACGCAGAAAGAGTTGCGTCGCGCTGCACATCAGGCGCTCACCAAAGTCACCGATGACATTGGCCGTCGCCGTACTTTCAACACCGCTGTTGCGGCGGTGATGGAGTTGCTTAACACCGTCTCGCGTTTCGAAGATCCCTCTGCACAGGGTCGAGCCGTCGTGCAAGAGGCGCTCGAGATCGCGACGATCTGCCTCTCGCCGATCGTGCCGCACGTATGTCACGCCCTGTGGAACGAACTCGGTCACACTGAGGCGATCATCGATGTGCGTTGGCCGGCAGTCGATGCGAACGCACTGGCGCAAGATGCGATCACGCTCGTCGTGCAGGTGAACGGCAAATTGCGCGGGCAAATCACCGTGCCGATCGATGCCGATGCGGAGACCGTGAAAGCGGCTGCGCTCGCCGAGGAGTCGGTGCGCAAGTTCGTGGGTGAGGCACCGCCCAAGAAAATCGTCGTGGTGCCGCGTAAATTGGTCAACGTGGTGGTCTGATGCGCCGATTTGCGCTGCTGCTAGCGCTGTGTGTGGGCTTGGCAGGCTGTGGCTTCCAGTTGCAGTCGCGGTTGGCCTTGCCTGAGTCGATCGCAGTTCTCGCGATCGATACCGATGATCGACAGAGCCCGTTCGCGCAATCGCTTTCGGAGGCGTTGCGTGGTGTCGGCGCGCGAATCGATGGCTCCGGTGGGCGGGTGCTACGAGTACGCATCGAACGCGACGAGCTGCTTGAGCGAGTTGCCTCGGTGTCGGCGCGTAACCAGCCGCGTGAATACGAACTCACTTATGTCGTTCGGTATTCGGTGATGCGTGACGGCGTTTATCTTGTCGAGGCCGAAGAGGTCACGGCCACCCGTGATTTCAGTTTCGATGAGCGTCTCGCACTCGCTAAGTCGCGCGAGCGCGAGCAGCTGCGTGAGACTCTCGCTCGCGAGCTCGCCGGCGTCGTATTACAACGCATCGCCAGCCTCGATTAAGCGTGCTCACGCTGGGTGATCCGGATTTGCGTGTGGCTCTGCTGAGTCTGCTGTCGCCCTACGGCCTGCAGCTTGAGTGGGTCATCGCTGCGGCGCCGATTCCCGGTAGCTATTGGGGTGAGAGTGAAGCGGGGTTGATCGGCGATCGACTCTATCTTCGTCACGACACACCGTTGCACTCGGCGTTACACGAGGCGGCGCATTTCGTCTGCATGACGGCGCCGCGCCGCGCGGCTCTGGAGCGTGATGCGGGCGGTGACCATCCCGAAGAAAACGCCGTTTGCTATCTGCAAATTCTTTGGGGAGATCAGCTCCCTAGCGTCGGCCGCGAGCGCATCCTCGCAGACATGGACGCCTGGGGCTATACCTTTCGCCTCGGCTCTGCGGCTCGCTGGTTCGACGAAGATGCGAGTGATGCGCGGCAGTGGCTGCAGCGCGAGGCTATCGTGAGAGACGACGGGAGCCTGACTGGCCGTTGTCGTCGCTAGGCAGGCGATCGAGGCGCCAAGCTCAGCGCTTGGCGTAGCGATCGGTCGCTGCGACGAGTTCGCTCAAAATTCCAGGTTCGAAAGCCGAATGTCCCGCATCCGGTACGATGCGCAGGTCTGCCTCTGGCCACGCCTTGTGCAGATCCCACGCGCTTTTGATCGGACAGACCACGTCGTAGCGGCCTTGTACGATCGTGCAGGGAATCGAGCGAATCCGATGTACGTCATCGAGTAGTTGCGTCGGGCTGCGAAAGAAGCCGCCGTTGATGAAGTAGTGGCATTCGATGCGCGCGAAAGCTTCGGCGAAAGTCGTGTCGGCGAAGCGATCGAGTGAGTTGGGATCAAGTCGTAGATAGCTCGTCGCGCCTTCCCAGATCGACCATGCGCGCGCAGCCGCTTGGCGTATCGACTTATCGTCGCTCGTCAGGCGTTCGTAGTACGCCTGGATGATCTCGTGGCGTCGCTCCACCGGAATCGGTTCGAGAAATTTTTCGTAAAGATCCGGATACAGCGCGCCGGCGCCGTCGGGTTTGCCGTAGAACCAGTCGAGCTCCCAGGGACGCAGTAGGAAAATGCCGCGAAGCACCAGTTCCGTCACGCGATCCGGATGCGTTTGGGCGTAGGCCAGCGCGAGTGTCGAGCCCCAGGAGCCGCCAAAGACCTGCCACTGCTCGATGCCGAGGTGTTCGCGAATCCGCTCGATATCGGCGACGAGATCCCAAGTGGTATTGCTTTCGAGGTTGGCATGCGGTCGGCTCTTGCCGCAGCCGCGTTGGTCGAACAGCACGATCCGATAGCGCGTCGGATCAAAGAATCGACGCATGCGCGCATCGGTGCCGCCGCCCGGGCCGCCATGCAGAAACACGACCGGCTTGCCAGCCGGGTTACCGCTTTCTTCCCAGTAGATTTCATGCACGTTCGAGACGCGCAGCATGCCGCTACGGTACGCCTCGAATGCGGGATACAGTGTTCGCAGAGCTGCGCTCATCACAGCACCTCGCGTGCAGTCTTGGAGGGCGAGATCATCGGGCCTAGCGGCACGCCGCCGACAAGGTGGACGTGAAGGTGATACACCTCCTGTCCCCCGTGTGAGTTGCAGTTGATGATGAGGCGATAGCCGTTTTCGGCGATGCCTTCACGCTTGGCGAGATCACGCGCGACCGTGAACATATGGCCGACGAGAGCCTCGTCTTCATCGGCGATATCGTTAGCGGTTGCGATCGCCTTGTTTGGCACGATCAGCAGATGCACCGGAGCGCGCGGATGGATATCACGGAAAGCGGTGACGCGCTCGTCCTGATGGACGATATCCGCTGGCAGTTCACGATTGACGATACGTTCGAATAGCGTCGGCATGATGCGCTCTCAGTATTTATAGATCTCGACCTTGGTCGCATCGAGCTGATAGGCCGCAGCGCCCAAGCGGGTGGTCTTGTTAGTGGTCTTCATGCGTCCGGTGATCCAATACGCCTCGTAGATGGAATCAAGCGCGACGCCCTTAGCCATCTTGACGTAGACGATCTGATTAGGTGGCGGCGGAGGTACGTGGATGCAAGCGCCAAAGTAGGGGACGAGGAAGAACTCCGAGACGAGGCCATCTTTGCCAACGTCGAGCGGCACGATGAAACCCGGAATCTTCAGTGACTGGCCGTTCAACTCCTTGTTGACGTTGAAGTCCATGACCTGCTGGGCGGCCATACCACCTTCACCGAGATAGTCGTGCGCCGCGGGCGGTGGGCCGGCGAGAAACTTCGAGCGGGCATCTGGCGGAATGAGTTCATCCCAATCGATCTCTCGTATCGCGTTCGATGTTCGTTTGGCATTCTTGTTTTTGTCGTTGGCCGAGGGCGCTGGCGTGCCGACCGGCGGAGGCGTGATGGCGTGGCCAGTGGCAACGCTGGCGATGATCAGGGCCGCAGCGCAGAGCCCGGTCAGCAAGGATTGGGTGAACGATCGGAACATGCCAGTCTCCATTAAACTCGCCAAGCTCAAACTCGTATGGTCAGGCCGTCACTTAGCGTGTGACGGTAAGCGCGCCACGCCGGGTATGCCCCCATCAAGAGAGCAGCGACGATGATGGCGCTTAGGATCAACGCATCGTAGCCCGTCAGACCGCCCGGTTGCAGAAAGATTCCAAAGCGTCGTTCCAAGAGGGGCTGAGCGGCGAACAACAGACCGTAGGTGAGCGCTACGCCGGCCGCCACGCCCGCACTGGCGAGAATGCCGGCTTCGGTGATCAGCAGTGTGAAGATGTGTTTCGGTCTCGCGCCCAAGGATCGCAGGATCGCCATTTCACGCCGACGTTCGTTGAGGCTGGTCAGGATGGCGGTCAGCATGCCGAGCAGGCCGGCAAGGACGACGAAGGCGGCGACGATCATGAGTGCCGTGTCGGCGATGCCGACGAGGTTCCAGAGCTGACTCAGCGCGACACCGGGAATGATCGCCATCAAGGCTTCCTGACGATAATCGTTGATTGCGCGCTGCATGGTGAAGGTCATGACCTTGCTGTCCATCCCGACCATGAAAGCCGTGATGGATTCCGGTGTCAGATCTTGTCCGCGAGCCTCATCGGCTGACACCTGTGCACCCGGTAGCGCGCGTGCTCCGCTCTGCCAGTCGAGGTGGATCGCCGTAATCGCCTCGAGACTGACATGTACCGTTCGATCGATGGGCGTGCCGGTCTTAGCGAGGATGCCCGCGATCCGAAACGGTTTGTCGTCGTGCTTGGCGAAACTCACGTTGCCGACACCGTGCGCGATCACGATCGGGTCGCCGAGTTGATAGCCGAGTTGCCGCGCGACATCGGCACCGATCACGGCGTCGTATAAATCGTCGAACGGCTTGCCGACCGTAAAATTCATGCGCCGATCGCCGGCGTAGCGGTAGTGCTCGAAGTAGCTGTCGTTGGTGCCCATCACGCGAAAACCGCGATGCGAGTCGCCGAGTGAAATGGGAATGGTCCAGGCTACATCCGGATGACGGGCGATTTTTTGATAGCTGTCCCAGCTGACGTTGGCAGTCGCATCGCCCACGCGAAACACCGAGTAGAGCAATAAGTTCAGCTGGCCCGAGCGGGCACCCACGATCAGATCGACTCCCGAGACGGTATTGGCGAAACCCTCGCGGGCTGCGGTTCGCATCTTCTCGACGCCGAGCAACAAAGCCACGCTGATGGCGATGGCGCTGATGGTCAATAGTGCCGTGCTGCGACGGTTACGCAGCGATCGCCAAGCGAGACTCAGGGTATTCACGAGCGCACCTGATTGATGTCGGACAGAGACAGCGTGCGATCGAACAAGTACCCGAGCGAGGTGTCATGACTCACGAACAGCAACGTGCTGCCTTGGGATCGGCATTCACTCATGAGCAGGGAGAGGAAATTTTCGCGCGCATCATGATCGAGCGCCGAGGTGGGCTCGTCGGCCACGATGATGCCCGGTGAGCCGAGCAGTGCGCGCGCTGCAGCGACGCGTTGCTGCTGGCCGATCGACAGTTCCGTGACCGGTCGCTGCAGCAGATCGTCCGAACCAAGGCCGATGGCGGCCAACAAACGTCGTGCCTCACTGCTCGGATCGCCACCTGCGATGCGTGCTGCGCGGGCTGCGGAGAATTGCAGTGGCAACAGTACGTTCTCGAGCACGCCGAGATAGGGCAGCAAATTGAACATCTGGAAGATGAAGCCGATATTGTCACCGCGAAACCGATCACGCCCTGCTCCAGAGAGCGGAGCGAGATCGGTGCCGAGTACGCGCACGCTGCCGCTCTGCGGTGTGAGCACGCCACCCAATAGACCGAGCAGGGTGCTCTTGCCGCTACCGCTCGGGCCTTTCAGAAACACTCGTTCGCCGCGAGCGATGTCGAGCTGCGGGATGTTGATGGTCAACGGCTTGTCGGGCCACGCATAGCGCAGGTCGCGGGCCTCGATGGCCGGCTTGTCGAGATCAGCTTGCATCGCGCGTTACTGTAGCGTGATGCGACGGGCTCCGCCTTGCAGGGTGATCTGGCGCTGAGCCGATGCGGTAATCAGATTCACTTCGACTTTCTCGACGTCTTTCAGCTTGTCGAGTGCACTGAAGTCGGTCCATCCGAGTGCCGCCGGGTTGCTGCAGCGAAAATCGAACCGCGCTCGGTAGTCGGCGTGACCGGGCCCGAGCTTCGGTGCTTTGTAGTCGACCCTCTCCAGTCGACAGCCGGCATTGCGAGGAACGGCGAGGATGTTCTTGCCGCTCTGCAACCAAGAGTCAGCCGCGGTACTCGCTGATTTTTGCTCGGGTGTTTTCGGCGCGTTCTCGAAGCCAAGAACGTGAAGAGCGGGTGTTTCGAGTTGCGCCGACAGCAAGCCGCCCTCGAGGGCTAAGTTCAACGTGACGATCCCGTGCACGTGCTTGCCTTGGGTCTGCATCCCGTCGTGGTCATGGTCGTGGTCATGATCGTGTTGATGCTGATCGCTGTGGCTATGCTTCGTCTGGGCGGGGGCCGAGGTGGAGAACAGCATCAGGGACGCCATCAGGGCGGATGACACTACGGCGGAAGACAACACGGCAACAGATCGACGAACGGACATCGCGATTCTCCTGATCAAAATTCGACGCGGACTCCAGCGCTCAACGCGCGCCCTGCGAGCGGCGCCACGTCTTTCAACGGTGAAGCGTGTCGACGAGCATCCGCGTCGAGCAGGTTCTGGCCGCGCAGGAACCACAGCATAGTCGCAGCGCCTGCTCCGTGGCGATAGGTGTGGCGATAAGCAAGATCCGCTGCCAGCAGATTGTAGCCATCGGTGCGCAGTTCGTTGTCGGCGAGGCGGGTTTGCGCGTCGTGCCAGAGCGATTCGAGACCCATCCGCCAAGGGCCGCGACTCCAATGTAGCTCACCCCCGACTCGCAGCGGCGGGATCTGCGGCAGCGCATGACCTTCGGCATCGCGTGCGCGGACAAGGTCACCGAAGAGGCGCAGGCCGAGACTGCCTCGCGCGACTTGTGCGAGTTCTCGGATTGACCACTCGGCTTCCAGGCCGTGGAAGCGAGCATTGGTGGCGCGGTACTCCACTTCGCGCAGGTCTGCTTCGTGCGCGTGATCGTGTGCATGCTCAGCGTGGTCATCGCCATCAGCCAGCGGCGCCGCGAAGATGTAGTCGCGATAGTCGCTGACGAAGACGCTGATCTTGCTTTGCCAGCGATCATCGGCGTCGTTATAGCGCCAGGCGAGATCGGCCGTACGAGCGGTTTCGATGCCGAGATCCGCGTTGCCGATTTCGTAACGTTGCAGCGCGAGGTGTTCGCCATCGGCATAGAGCTCCGTGGCGGTCGGATGTCGCTGTGTGCGCGTCAGTTGCAGGCTCCAGCGAGTTTGCGATGAGCTTGCCCAGACCGAGCCGATCGAGGCGCTGACGGCATCGTCACGGTAACGAGAGTTGCCGGCATCGTGTGCGTCCAGTGTTTGACGCTCCCAGCGCGCACCGGCCTCGAAGAGCCACGCACCCACACGGCGTTCTTCAAAGAAAAACAGACCGAGACTGCGCGTGCGCGAGGGTGGCAGGAAGGCTTCGTCGCCGAGGGCCGCGAAATCGAGATCGCGATACTGCAGTCCGAGCACACCACGAGCGACGTCGTCGGTGCGACGATCTGCGGTGAGGCGTGTCTCGTAGCCGAGTTGCCCGTAACGCGTGGCCGGCGCGCCGTCTTCGATCTCGGCATGCTCGTAGTCATTGCGGGCTAAGCGCAGTGACCAGCGATCGATCCATCCCGCTGTCGGACGCCATTCGCCCGCGAGATCCACACGTCGTTGCTCAAGATCGATACGAACGTCCTCATGATCCGCATGGTCGGTATCGATGACTTCGAGTTCGTCGGCATGCTCCTCGTGAGCGTGTCCGCCCTCGGGCAAGCCGTAGTTGTTGCGATAGCCGCTGAGTGAGAGTGCGAAAGCCAAACGCTCGTCACTCCAGCCGAGACCTATGCTGCCGCCTTCACTCTTGGCATCGGTGTTGTGCAACTCGCCGCGGTGTTCATTAACGTCCTCGCCTTCGGCCAGCAGTTCGGCGCGTAGCGCCGGTGACTCGACGAAGTCGGCAATCGACAGATCGCCGCTGCGTTTCGAAAAACCATCTACGCGCCACTGCCAACGGTCGCCGAGCTGGCCGCCGCTGCGCAGCGCGACGGCGCGCTCTTCGTTGGCAGAGTCACCTCGTAGCTCGATGCGTGTCTCGATCGGTCCATCGACGCGGCGCAAAGGTAGACGATCGGTCACCACGTTGACGGCACCGGCTGCCGACGCGCTGCCGAACATCAGTGCCGCCGGCCCATGCAGTACCTCGATCCGATCGGCAAAGGCGGGGTCGATGGAGACCGCGTGATCGTCTGAAAGCGCCGCGACATCGAGCGATTCGGCCCCATCCTGATAAATCTGCACGCGCAGTCCACCCTGCCCGCGAATGACGGGTCGACTTGCGATCGGTCCGAACGAGGTCGATGAAAGCCCCGGCTGATTGGCGAGTGTGTCGCCGAGGTTCGTTGCGAGTGAGCGGCGCAGCTGATCTGCGCCCAAGAGCAGGACCGGCTGGGCGGTCTCGAGCGCCGTCGTTCGCAGCGGGGTCGCCGTGATGGTGACCTCCTTCAATGTTTCCTCTGCCGCAACCGTCGTTGGCAGCGCGGCAGCGAGGGCGAGCGGGACCAGTTTGACGATCCGGGGGGTGTTTCGACGGGTCACAATGAGGCTCCGATAGCGTTATTAAATAACATATTACTTTATAACGTTATCCGCGCAAGTGGGTTGATGCGGGCCGAGCAGCCTTGGCCGCTTGGGCGGATAATCGCGCCATCTCGCCATGAAACTCAGCCTCGACACTTTCCCGACTCACCTTCGCCAGGCGCGTCTTGCGCCCGCGTACCTGCTGTCGGGCGATGAAGATCTGTTGGTCGCCGAGGCCGCCGACGCACTGCGGGCTGCCGCGAGGCAGGCGGGCTACACCGAACGAGAAGTGCACTTCCCCGAGCGGGTCGCCGATTGGGGCGATATCGCAGCCGGTGCCGGCTCGATGTCGCTCTTTGGCGATCGCAAGATTCTCGAAGTGCGTTTCTCGGGCAAGGCGGGCAAAGAGGGTGGCTCCGTCCTGCAGCGTTTGATCGACATGGCTGGCGAAGACACGCTGCTACTGGTCATCACGCCCCGACTCGATACGGCGACTCAATCGACGGCGTGGGTCAAGGCGATCGAATCGCGCGGCGCCTGGTTGCCGATTTGGGAGATCACGCCGCGGCAACTCGAGCCATGGCTGTCTGCGCGCGCACGCCAAGCAGGCTTGGATCTCACGCCAGCCGCGCTGTCACTGCTGGCGGTACGTGTCGAGGGCAATTTGCTCGCCGCGCAGCAGGAGATCGAGAAGCTCCGCTTATTGCTGCCGGCCGGGCGTGTCGACGAGCAGGCGATCTTGGAAGCGGTTGCTTCGAGTGCTCGCTACGACGTGTTCGCGCTGGGTGAGGCCGTGCTACAGGGTGATGCGCAGCGTGCTTTGCGAGTGCTCGCGGGTTTGCGCGGCGAGGGCGTCGAACCCACGCTGGTGCTATGGTCTGTCACGCGCGAATTGCGAAATCTTTGGTCCTTGCGTCGAGGCGAAGATCCGGCGCGTCGTCCGGGCCCGCGCTTGCCGCCGAGCCAGTTGGCGGCACTGGAGCGAGCGCGACCCCGCGCTGCGAAATTACCGTATGCACGACTCAGTTCGCGTGCGCTTAGGGTCGATCGCATGATCAAAGGGCGTTTGGCCGGTGATCCTTGGAATGAGCTCGCGTTATTGTGTGCCGAGTTCTGCGGCTTGCGACCGGTGCGTGCGGGATGAAGGCGCCGATCGGCATCTTCGGGGGTACGTTCGATCCCATCCACTTCGGTCATCTGCGTACCGGGTTCGAGTTGTCTCAGAGACTGCAGCTGCACGAGCTTCGATGGATTCCGAGTGGTCGGCCGGGGCATCGCGATGCGCCGCTCGCGAGCCCAGCAATGCGCCTTGCTATGGTGCGCGCGGCAATCGAGGGCCAAAGCGGCTTCGTCGCCGACGATCGTGAGGTCAAGCGAGAGCGAACGACTTTCACCATCGACACGCTCGAAGAATTGCGCGGTGAATTTCCAGAGCATCCGCTGTGCTTGATACTCGGCATGGACGCATTTTTGGGTTTGCCGAAGTGGCATCGCGCGGCCGAGTTACTGTCGCTATGTCATATCGTTGTTGCGCATCGGCCCGGTTGGAGTTTGCCCGCGGCTGGCCCTTTGGCGGAGTTGGTGGCGACCTCGAGTGTGAGTGAGGTGGCAACGTTGCATGCGGCACTGAGTGGCCGGGTGTACGTGCACGCGGTGACGCAACTCGAGATCGCCTCGAGTGAACTGCGCGCGATTCTCATCTCGGGTGGTGATCCGCGTTTTCTCGTGCCTGAGCCCGTGCGACGGATCATCCTTGAGACGGGATGCTATGCTCGTCGCTGATTTCACGACTGATTACACGATATCGCTGCTTTGAGGAGCTTTGCCATTCGCATGAAGACAACCCGACCGAATTCCCGTCCTCCTTCCCGCGAAAAACGGGGCAAGGCGCCGACCCGGCCGCGCGTGACGGGTGTATTGCCGGTTGTCGAAGCGGCACTCGCCGATATGAAGGCAGTCGATGTTCGAGTGCTCGACGTGCGTGGATCGAGCGATGTGACCGATTACATGGTGATCGCGAGTGGTACCTCCGACAGACACTTGCGAGCCGTTGCCGATCGAGTGGTTCAGATGGCCAAAGCCGCTGGGCACCGACCACTTGGTGTTGAGGGTGAGGAGCAGGGCGAGTGGGTGCTCGTCGATCTGCCCGATGTGATGGTGCATGTCTTGCTGCCGCGCACCCGCGAGTTCTATCAGCTTGAGCAATTGTGGGAGCCGGCTCCGGCTAAGGTTGCCGAGCGTGCACCAACAACCAAGTCGAAGCGCTCATCGCCACGCGCGGGCGCGGCGCCCAAGCGCAATGGCGGAGCTCCGAGGCGAAATAGCGGTGCGCCCAAGCGCGATGGTGCTCGCCCGGCTAAGCCGCGCGGCAAGTCGCCGGCCAAGACACCCAGCCGTTAAGCCGAGCCGCCTCGTCGGATCACGGGCGTGCGGCTGCGTATCCTCGCTGTCGGTCATCGCCAACCCGTGTGGGTCGACACGGCGGTGGATGAATATTTGAAGCGCATTCGGCCGCCGTGGCGAGTGGAGCTCGTCGCGATCGAGGCCGTTGCGCGCAGCGCAAGTGGTAAGGCTGAGGCGGCTACTCTGCGCGAGGGTGAGAAAGTATTGGCTGCATTGCGCGATCGCGAACGAGTGATCCTGCTCGACGAAACCGGCAAGACCTTTACTTCGCGCGAGTGGTCGCAACGCCTGCAGCATCTGGCGGGTGAATCACCCGATCTCGCGTTGCTGATCGGCGGTCCCGATGGCCATGCGCCGGCGGTACGCGCGCGCGCTGCGGAAAGTTGGTCGCTATCTCGTTTGACCTTGCCACATGGTCTCGCGCGCGTGATGTTGGCCGAGCAGTTGTACCGCGCGCAGTCGCTGTTGCTCGGTCATCCCTATCACCGAGATTGAGTGTTCGCATGTTGATACTCGCCTCTGCTTCGCCCCGTCGTCGCGAATTGCTGCAGCAGATCGGTGTGCCACATGTCGTGCAGGCTGCCGACATCGACGAGACACCACTGCTCGGCGAGACTCCGGGTGACTACGTGCAGCGCTTGGCCCGCTCAAAAGCGAGCTTGGTGTTCGGATTACGCCGCGATTCAATGCCCGTGCTCGGCGCTGATACCACCGTGGCGATCGACGGTCTCGCCCTCGGCAAGCCGGCCGACGAGCGTGAGCACCGTGTGATGTTCGAGCGGCTATCGGCTCGGGAACATGCGGTTTACTCGGCCGTCGCGCTCGCGACCCGCGCGGGTGTTGCGGTGCGGTTGTCGGTGACGCGGGTCGTCTTTCGTACCGTCACCGAGAACGAGCGGGCTACCTATTGGGCGAGCGGCGAACCTCGTGATAAAGCCGGTGGTTATGCGATTCAGGGGCTCGGCGCGATCTTCATCGAGTCGATCGCAGGCAGTTATTCCGGTGTGATGGGGCTACCGCTGGCGGAAACAGCGGCCTTGTTGGTCGCCGCCGGTGTGCCGATATGGCAGGCTGGGGCATGACTGCCGAAATCCTCATCAATGTCGCTCCGCGCGAGGTTCGAGCTGCGCTGCTCGAAGGTGGCGTGCTGCAGGAGCTGTTTGTCGAACGCGAGAGTCGGCGTGGACTGGTCGGCAACATCTACAAAGGCCGTGTGACGCGAGTGCTGCCGGGTATGCAGGCTGCCTTCGTCGATGCGGGTCTCGCTCGAACCGCTTTTCTGCACGCCCACGATATCGTGGGCGCCGAGGCGCATTTCGATGCGCAGCGTGTCGCGGCGACGGCTGCCTCTGGTGGTCCCGCTGGGCTCACCGCAGCCTCGCGTGATGAGGACATCGACATCCGTCGACTCATCAACCCGGGTGACGATCTCATCGTGCAGGTCGTCAAGGATCCGATGGGCGCCAAAGGTGCGCGGCTGACGACATTCATTTCTTTGCCTTCGAGATACGTGGTGTTCATGCCGCGTGGTCGCGGCATCGGTATCTCAGCGCGTATCGAGGATGAGGGCGAGCGTCAAAGATTGCGTGAGGCTATGCAGACGCTCCTCGGCGATGAGCATCCGGGCGGCTATATCGTACGCACCGCGGCCGAGGGCGTGCAGCCCGAGCGACTTGCTGCCGATCTGGCCTATCTGGATCGGCTTTGGCTGCACGTACGTGAGCGCGGCTTGCGAGCTTCGCCGGGTGAACTGGTGCACGAAGAGTTGCCGTTGGCGTTGCGTATGTTGCGTGACGAACTCGGGCGGAGCGTTGAGCGAGTGCTCGTCGACGATGCCAATGAACTAGTGCGTCTGCGTCAGTTCGTCGCCGATTTCATTCCTTCCGGTGCGCCACGTATGGAGTCGCACGCCGGCTCTCGGCCGATTTTCGATCTGCATGGGATCGAAGAAGAGATCAATCGCGCGCTCGAGCGAAAAGTGCCGTTGAAGTCTGGCGGTTATCTCGTCATCGATCAGACCGAATCGATGACGACGATCGATGTCAACACGGGCGGTTTCGTCGGTCATCGCAATCTCGAGGACACGATTTTCCGCACTAATCTCGAGGCGTCGGTCGCGATTGCGCGCCAGCTGCGCCTGCGCAATCTCGGCGGCATCATCATCATCGACTTCATCGACATGCGCGATGAGTCACATCGATCGCAGGTGGTAGCGGCGCTCGAGCAAGCGCTCGAAACTGATCACGCCCAGACGCAGGTGGCGCCGATCTCGCCGCTCGGTCTTGTCGAGATGACACGTAAGCGGACGCGCGAGAGTCTCGAACACCTACTGTGTGAAGTGTGTCCGAGCTGTGAGGGGCATGGCTCGATTCGATCGGTCGAGACGGTCTGCCAAGATATCTTCCGCGAAATCCTGCGCCAGGCGAGACAGTTTGGTAGTCGCGAGTTGCTGGTGTTGGCGCATCAAGATGTCATTGAGCGTTTGCTCGGCGAGGAATCGACCGTGCTCGCTGAACTCGAGGCCGAGACCGAGCGGCCCATTCGTCTGCAGGCCGAAGCACTCTATGAAATCGACCGCTACGATGTGGTGCTGGTATGACGACGCCGTCGCGGGTCAAAGTGGCTGCGATCCAACTTACCTCGAGTGACGATGCGGCGGCGAACATGGCAAACGCACGACGTTTGCTCGAACAAGCGGCACAAGCAGGCGCCAAGATCGCACTTTTGCCTGAGAACGTGGCACTCATGGGTCGACGCGAGGCCGACAAGTTCGCCATCGCCGAGGACGAGGGCTCAGGCCCGCTGCAGCAAGCCTTAGCCGATGCGGCTCGCGAGTGCGGCCTATGGATCGTTGGCGGCACTTTACCGATCAAGCGTGCTGGTGAATCGCGGGTCGCGGCAGCGGTGCTCGTGTTCGACGAGTCGGGCAAGCAGGTCGCGCGTTACGACAAGATGCATCTGTTCGATGTGAGCGTAGCCGAGCGTGGCGAGACGTATCGCGAGTCGGCGAGTATCGCGCCGGGTGCCGCACCAGTGGTGGTCGACACACCGGCGGGTCCACTCGGCCTTTCCGTCTGTTACGACCTTCGTTTTCCGGAACTCTTTCGTTCGCTCACTGCAGCGGGGGCGCGCTGGTTTGTCGTGCCGGCGGCATTCACCGTCCCTACCGGACGCGCGCACTGGGAGACGTTACTCCGCGCTCGCGCGATCGAGAATTTGGCTTTCGTGGTGGCAGCCGGTCAGACGGGGCTGCATCCGAATGGCCGCGAGACTTGGGGTGACTCGATGATCATCGATCATTGGGGTGCGATCCAGTCGAGACTGCCGCACGGCGAGGGTGTGGTGGTGGCAGAATTCGATCTTGAGGCGCAGACGCGGGTGCGCGCAGAATTTCCCGTGCTCTCGCACCGTCGCCTTTAATGAGGCCCTTCGCTTGAATTGCGATCCTTCATCTCCATCTACCCAACATCGTCGTTCGAAAAACCATGAGCATGCAGATCGATTACGCCCGTGATGATGCTTTCGGCCTCGCCAAGCAACTGATCCTCGAGCCCGCAGGTCTCGAGCTGTCGCATCTTGAGCGGGCGCTCGGCATCGTGCGCGCATCGCAGGTCGATGCGGCGGATTTGTACTTTCAGTTCTCGCGTGACGAGGGCTGGTCGCTCGAGGATGGCATCGTCAAAGAAGGCAGCGCAGCCATCGAGCAGGGCGTCGGAGTTCGAGCGATCTCGGGCGAGAAAACCGGCTTTGCCTACTCAGACGAAATTCTGCCCGCTGCGCTCGAGGAAGCCGCGCGCGCAGCACGGGCGATTGCAGCCTCGGGTAGTGAGGCACGTCAGCCGGTGCTGCGACGGCAGCGCGGTCATGATCTCTATCGACCACTCGATCCGGTCGGTTCCTTATCCGACGACGAGAAGGTCAAATGGTTGGAGCGCGTCGATCGCGAAACGCGGCGCATCGATCCCCGTATCAAGCAAGTCATGGCCTCCGTCTCGTCATCGTTCGACGTGATCATGGTTGCCGATAGCGACGGCACTTTGGTTGCCGACGTGCGTCCGCTTGTTCGATTCAATGTCTCGGTGATTGCCGAGCAGGATGGGCGGCGCGAAACCGGCTTTGCCGGCATGGGCGGCCGTTATTCTTTGGCCGAACTCGTTGCCGGCGATCGTCCGCTCAATCTGGGGCGCGAGGCGGCACGCCAGGCGCTCGTCAATCTCACTGCGGTGCCGGCGCCCGCAGGGGCCATGACGGTCGTGCTCGGTGCCGGGTGGCCCGGCATCTTGCTACACGAGGCCATCGGTCACGGGCTCGAGGGCGACTTCAATCGCAAGGGTACCTCGGCGTTCAGCAACCGCGTTGGTGAGCGGGTCGCTTCGGAGCATTGCACGGTGGTCGATGACGGTACGCTGTCGGCGCGCCGCGGATCGCTCAACGTCGATGACGAAGGTACACCGACGCGCTGCACGACCTTGATCGAAAACGGCATCCTCAAAGGGTATTTGCAGGACAAGTTGAACGCGCGCTTGATGGGTACCCATTCGACCGGTAACGGACGACGCGAATCATTCGCCCATCTCACGTTGCCGCGCATGACCAACACCTATATGCGCCCCGGTCCGCACGAGCCGGGCGAGATCCTCGCCTCCGTCGAGAAGGGTATTTACGCCGTCAATTTCGGTGGGGGTCAGGTGGATATCACCTCGGGCAAGTTCGTATTTTCGGCGAGCGAGGCTTATCTCATCGAGAATGGCCGCATCGGCGCGCCGATCAAGGGCGCGACGCTCATCGGCAACGGTCCGGATGTGCTGACGCGCGTCTCGATGGTCGGTAACGATCTGAAGCTCGACGATGGCGTCGGCACCTGTGGCAAGGAAGGACAGAGTGTGCCGGTTGGTGTCGGTCAGCCGACCCTGCGTATCGATGGTTTGACCGTCGGCGGAACTGGCTGAGCAGCGATTTCAGGCGAGCTTCGGGCGAGCATCGCTCGTCGCGCAGTGCTCAAAGATTTCGGCTGGTCGCTGGATCAATCTCGCGTAATAGCTTGCGCGCAAGCGAATCGCGTTTGGTGGCCGTCGACGCGAGTAGCGTGATGTGTCCCAGTTTGCGACCGGGTCTGGGTTCTTTGCCGTAGTCGTGCCAGTGCGCTTCGGGCATGCCGAGCACCGTATCGCGCGCCGGCATCGTGCCGATCAGGTTGATCATGGCGACCTGTGCCCGGGCGGCAGTTGAGCCGAGCGGCAAACCGAGGATCGCGCGCAGATGGTTCTCAAACTGACTGGTGGCCGCGCCTTCGATCGTCCAGTGTCCCGAGTTGTGCACGCGAGGCGCGGTTTCGTTGGCGTACAGTCGACCGCCACGCACGAAGAACTCGACGTTGAGCACGCCGACATAGCGAAAATGCTCGAGTACGCGTCGTAGGTAAGACGCCGCATTTCTTTGTAGGCTAGGTGCATCCCAAGGCGCGCGCGTCAGACGCAAGATGCCGTCGCGATGGCGGTTGCGATTGAGTGGGTAGATAGCGATTTCGCCGCGCGCGCTGCGTGCGCCGATGATCGACACCTCGAAATCGAAGGGTACGAATTCCTCGTAGATCAAGCCTGTACCTTGCAACTGCTCAAACGCAGCGAAGGCCGAGTCTCGATCACGGACGACGGCTTGACCTTTGCCGTCGTAGCCCAAGCGACGGGTTTTCAAAACGCCGGGCAAGCCGACCTCACGTAGTGCGCGCTCGAGGCTCGCACGCGAGTCGACTGCGGCATAGCGGGTGGTGGGTATAGCGAGCTTCTCGAATAAACGTTTTTCCGCGATGCGATCTTGTGAAACGGCGAGCGCGGCCAGTGGCGGAGCGATCTTCGCGCTGCGCCCGAGGGCGCGCAGACTCTCGACCGAGATGTTTTCCCAATCGAAGGTGATGACTTCACTGCGCGCGGCGAGTGTTCGTAGCAAACGTTTGTCGGTGAAATCGCCTACGAGTGACGGCGCCACCTGGCCGCCAGGGGTGTCGTTGCTGCGATCGAGAAAGAGGAAGTCGAGGCCGAGTGGATAACCCGCCAGCGCCAGCATCCGACCGAGCTGACCGCCGCCGACGATGCCGATCGTCATGAACGCGGGTCGGGATGCTCGAGCACGGCTGCCGTTTGCTGTGCGCGATACGCCTTCAAGGCGGCATCGAGCGTTGCATCGTGTCGCGCGAGGATGGCCGTTGCCGTGAGCGCGGCGTTGGTCGCCCCGGCATTGCCGATGGCGAAGGTGGCGACGGGCACGCCGGCCGGCATTTGCACGATCGACAGCAAGGAATCGAGACCGTTCAACGCCTTCGACTGAACCGGCACTCCGAGGACGGGAAGGGTGGTCTTGGAAGCAATCATGCCGGGCAGGTGCGCGGCGCCGCCCGCACCGGCAATGATGACTTGGAGCCCACGCGTCTCAGCGGTGGCGGCGTATTCGAACAGCAAGTCGGGCGTGCGATGAGCGGAAACGACGCGCACTTCGTGGGGCACGCCGAGTTGCTCGAGGATCGAGGTAGCGGCGCGCATCGTTTCCCAATCCGAGCGCGAACCCATGACGACGCCGACGAGAGGCTTCATCGGCGCATTCTAGCCCAGATCCTCCAATGCCGCCTCGATGGCAGCCGTGTCGAGGTCGCGCATCAGTTTACCGATGTACTGTTTTTGTCGCGCCAAACCACCGCGCGCTTTGATGCGCTTGGCGGTACGCAGGGCATCGAGCAGCGTTTCGGGAAGGGGTAACTTCGCCCATTCCGATTCCTTGAGTTGAATCAATCGCTCGCCCAAGGCCTGTGCAGCATGGGCTGCCCGCTTGCGCGAGCTCTTGCTCGGACGCTCATCGAGGATCTGTTCCTCGGGCGGCTGCTCTTGGGGCTGTAGATCGGGCGATAGGTATCTGGTGAAGCGTGACATGGCTACAATTCTGCCTCATGTCACAGCAAGTCGATGCATCGCGTATCCCGGAACTCAAAGACGTAGTCTCGAGAGCACTCGATTCCGCACGTCGAGCCGGTGCTACGCAAGCCGAGGCCGATGCGAGTCTGCAACAGGGACTCTCGGTGTCCGTCCGCCTCGGCGAAGTGGAGACGGTCGAGTACCAGCGCGACCGTGCGCTCGGCATCACGGTCTATTTCGGTCACCGCAAGGGTTCGGCGAGCACGGGTGATTTGTCTGCCCAGTCAGTCGAGGACATGGTGGCAAAGGCCTGCGCGATTGCGCGGCATACGGCCGAAGACGAATGCGCGGGACTGGCCGATCCGGCTTTGCTGCAGACGCAGTTCCGTGATCTGCAACTCGATTTCCCGTGGGAGTTGTCCGCCGATGCGGCCGTCGAACTCGCCCGCGAGTGCGAGGCAGCAGGTCGAGCGGTCGACACGCGCTTGAGCAATTCCGAAGGCGCCTCGGTCAGCAGTCAGCGCGGTGTACGGGTCTACGGCAATACGCACGGATTTCTGGCGGGCGATTGCGGTACGAGTCACTCGCTGAGCTGTGTGCTACTCGCGCAAGTTGGCGAGGATATGCAGCGCGACTATTGGTACACCTCGGCGCGCGATCCGCGCGATCTGGAGGCGGCAGAGCTGGTGGGTCGTCGTGCCGGTCAGCGCGCCATCGCGCGGCTCGGTGCGCGGCGCCTGCCGACGGGTCCTGCGCAGGTGATACTGGCGCCCGAGGTTGCGCGCGGTTTCATCGGCCATTTCATTGGTGCGATCCGCGGTTCTGCCCAGTATCGCAAGGCGAGCTTTTTACTCGGTACGGCCGGTCAGCGGATCTTCCCCGAGTGGGTACAGATGCACGAGCGACCGCACCTGTTGAAGGGCGTGGCGAGCAGCAACTTCGACAGTGAGGGCGTGCGCACCGTGGATCGCGAACTCGTCCGCGATGGCATCGTCGATGGTTATCTGCTGGGTAGCTACAGCGCGCGCAAACTCGGTCTCGTCAGCACCGGTCACGCCGGTGGTCTGCACAACCTGATGGTCGATGCGAGTGTTGATCGACCTGATCAAGCGAGCTTGCTGCAGCGCATGGGTCGAGGTTTGCTCGTCACCGAACTCATGGGTCAAGGCGTCAACGGTGTCACGGGCGACTATTCGCGCGGTGCCACCGGCTTCTGGATCGAAGGCGGCGAGATCGCCTATCCGGTGCACGAGGTGACGATTGCCGGTAACCTCAGAAATCTCTTTGCAGGTCTGCAGGCGATCGGCAGCGACGTCGATGCGCGCGGTGGCGTGCGGGTGGGTTCGATCTGGGTTGGCGAATTTACTATTGCGGGCGAGTGAGCCTGCGTAACGCTTCCTGATACTTCTCGCTCGTTTTCTCGATGATGGCCGCTGGCAGCTTCGGTGCTGGCGCGCGTTTGTCCCAATCGAGCGTCTCGAGATAATCCCGCACGAACTGCTTGTCGAATGAAGGCGGGCTGATACCAACTCGATAGGTATCGGCGGGCCAGAAGCGCGACGAATCGGGCGTCAATACTTCGTCGATCAAAGTCAGTCGACCCTCGGCATCGAGACCGAATTCGAATTTGGTGTCGGCGATGATGATGCCGCAGTCGCGCGCGTGACGGGCGGCGAATTCATAGAGCGCGAGCGCTGTCTCACGCACCTTCGCTGCCATCGCTGCGCCGATCAACGCCTCCACTTCGTCGTAGCGGATGTTCTCGTCGTGCTGACCGGCGGGTGCTTTGCTCGCGGGTGTGAAGAGCGGCGCTGGCAAACGTTCGGCCAGTGCGAGGCCTGCGGGTAACTCGATACCGCAGACTTTGCCCGTCGCTTGATAATCCTTCCATCCCGACCCGATCAAATAACCGCGCACGACCGCCTCGAGCGGCAGCGCTTTGAGCTTGCGAACGATGATCGCGCGGCCGCGCAGCTGCTCGCGTTCGTCGGCATTCAGAGGTAACTCCTCTAGGCTGCGATCGGACAATTGGTTCGGCACGATCGCGCTCGTGCGCTTGAACCAAAAATCGGAAATCTCCGTCAGAACCTGTCCTTTGTGGGGAATCGGGTCCGAGAGCACGACGTCGAAGGCGGAGAGGCGATCGGTCGTCACGATCAGCATGTGACCGGCATCGATGTCGTAGATGTCACGAACCTTGCCTCGGTGCAGCAGCGGCAGGTGGCGCAGGTGGGTGGTATGCACTAAGGAAGTGGATTGCACGCGGATGGTTCTCGTCGAGTTGCCGGCCCTTCGCCGGGGATTGGTAGTATTGCAGCATGCAGTGGAGCGGGAAACTCGTCGGCGGTGCTGTCGGCATGCTGGTCGGTGGCCCGGTCGGTGCCGCACTCGGCGTGTTGGCGGGTCACCTCGTCGACGACAAGGTCGCGGGAAGTCAGGGGGACGGATTCCCCCAAAGCAAAGCGCCGCCGAGCCAGTCTGCCTCGCCTGCTCAAGCCGCCTCATCTGCCAAGCCGCGAGCCAAGTCGTTCCATCACGTCGAAGACGGCGACCCGTTTGCGCAGGAGCCGGGTGCTGCGGAGTCGCCTGCGATGGCCGATGCACCGCAGCAGGTTGGCGAGCGATTCTTCGACACCACTTTCGAGGTCATGGGTCACGTCGCCAAATGCGATGGTCGCGTCTCAGAGCAAGACATTCGCGCAGCTCGCGCCGTGATGCAGGATTTCCAGCTCGATGCCACCCAAACCGCACGTGCGATCGAGCGATTCAATCTTGGTAAGCAGCCAGGCTATGACATCTCGCGCGCCGTCATGGCGCTGCGGCGCTCGTGTGCGGGTCGTCCCGACATGCTGCGCACCTTCCTCGAAATTCAAATGCGCGCAGCGATCGGCGGTTCCGATTTGCGTGGCCCGGCGCGGCCACTTTTGACTAAAGTCGCAGCGATGCTCGGCGTGGCGGGTCTCGAGTTCGCGCATCTTGAGGCGGCACTACGCATTCGCTACCGCGCGCGCGGCAACCGCGGTGATGCAGCCGATTGGAATCGACCGGGCTCTGGACGTACGAGCGATGAGCCGCGTGGCGCAACGTCGGGCACCGGCGCCGACTCGGCGCGTAAAGCGCGTCCGGGAGCCGAGCAACAGCGAGCTCGCAGCAGCAGTGGCGCGCGTCCCGCGACCGCCGCGCGCATGTCGCTGGCCGAGGCCTACGAGGTGCTGGGTTTGCCGGCCTCAGCCGGGCCTGCAGAACTTTCTAAGGCCTATCGACGACAGCTCTCGCGCAACCACCCTGATAAGCTCAAGGCCAACGGTTTGCCGGAGTCGATGTTGGCGCATGCGCAGCAGCGCACGCAGCAGATCATCGAAGCTTGGAACGTGATACGCGAGAATCGAGGAATCAAGTCATGAAGCTCTCAACGTGGATCGCACCCTCGATACTCTCGGCGGATTTCGCGCGATTGGGCGACGAGGTTAATGCTGTGCTCGCGGCTGGTGCCGATGTCATTCACTTCGACGTGATGGACAACCACTACGTGCCGAACCTCACGGTTGGGCCACTCGTCTGCGAAGCGCTGCGCAAGCACGGCATCCAAGCGCCGATCGATGTGCATCTGATGGTGCGGCCCGTCGATCGATTGGTGGGCGATTTCGCGCGCGCAGGCGCCAACTGGATCAGTTTCCATCCCGAGGCGAGCGATCATGTCGATCGCACCATCGGTCTCATCCGCGAAGCCGGCTGTCGCCCGGGGCTCGTGCTTAACCCGGCCACGCCGCTCTCGTGGCTCGATCACACGCTCGAGAAGATCGATCTCGTTTTGCTGATGTCGGTCAATCCCGGTTTCGGTGGTCAGTCCTTCATCCCGGAGACTCTGTCCAAAATTCGTGCGGTACGTGAACGTATCGACGCGACGGGTCGCGAGATTCGTCTTGAAGTCGATGGCGGCATCAAGACGGACAACATCGGCGCCGTCGCTGCCGCCGGCGCCGATACGTTCGTGGCGGGCTCAGCAATCTTCGGCAGCCGTGACTACGCGGCGACCGTGCGTGCCATGCGTTCGGCCGTCGTTGCCGCCGGCTGACTCAGTTTCGCGGGTCTGAATCCGACCAGCACGACCGTCTTGCCGCTGGCGCGCAGGACGCCCTCGTTTTCGAGCGACTTCAGCACGCGCCCGGCCATCTCGCGTGAGCAACCAACGAGTCGCGCCAGCTCCTGTCGCGAGACACGAATCTGCATGCCATCGGGATGAGTCATTGCATCGGGCTCTTCGCAGAGCTCGCGCAGGCTGCGCTCGATACGACCGCTGACATCGACGAAGGCGAGGTCGCGCAGCTTGCGCGTGGCGTGTTCGAGTCGCTCGGCCAGTTGTGAGGCGAGTTCGAGAGCGAGCATCGGCTGCTCGGCGGCCAGCTGCTGGAAGCGTGCGTAGCGCATTTCGGCGATCTCGGCGCGACCGCGTGCTCGCACGAACATGCTGCGCCCCGGCTCTGTGCCGAGCGAGACCATGGTGCCAAAGAATTCACCCTTGCCGAGATAGACGAGCACCATCTGCTTGCCTTGATCATCTTCGATCACCACCTCGACCGAACCCGACACCACGAGGAAGAGCACATCGGGTGGCTCACCACCACGGACCAGAACGGCGCGCGAGGCAACCTGTCGTTTCACCCCGATATCGATGAAACGCTGCATCGGCGAGACCGGTTTTGGTACGGCGGCGACGGGTTTCGGTGGTGGACCGAGCGGGCGCTGCGGAACCACGGCACTGCGCAAGCCCGGTGCGGTCGAGACGGGTCGAACCAGATTGGCGTTAGCAGGTTTGTGGTTGGGCAGCATGGTGGTTTCTCCTGAGTGCGGGGTCAGAACCAATAACTCGTACTCGTCATGACTTTGGCCGTCGCTTGCATCGCATCGCGAACGGGGGGCGGTAACTCGGTGCCACCAGCGTCGCGCGCGGCTACACCATGGGCAATCTCATCGCCGCGCATGACTTCGAGCACGGCGCGACTGCGGGTATCGGCTTGCGGCAAGCGCTGCAGATGACTGTCGATGTGGCCTTCGACTTGTTTCTCGGTCTCGCTGACGAAGCCGAGGCTGATGCGATCACCGGCGACGGCGGCGGCTGCGCCGATCGCGAAAGAGCCGGCATACCAGAGAGGGCCGAGCAGGCTCGGACGTGAGCCGAGCTCTTTTAAACGTTGCTCGCACCAAGCGAGGTGATCGGCTTCCTCACGGGCTGCCTGTAGCAGCATGTCGCGCACTTGCGGGCGCTGCGCGAAGGCAGCCTGGCCGTGATAAAGCGCCTGCGCCGCAATCTCGCCCGCGTGGTTGACCCGCATCAGGCTGGCGGCCTCGCGTCGTTCGGCATCCGACAGGGCGGCCTCGGGCAGATCCGCACCGGGCATGGGCCTGGCGGCGACCGGGGAGGCGAGCACCGAGCGGAGGGCTCGATCGAGGGTGGTCAGCAGGTTGTCGAGGGGTTGTTGCATGGGATGGCTCATTTCTCAGTGGTTGTTACGGCCGGGCTGGGCTCGGCTTGAGGGGCATTTGGCAAAATTGTTGTGCGATACCGGGCGCAGATCGAGGGCCGGGTCGGCCGGCCTGCAAGGAGGGTTTTGCAAAGACGGGACGGGTCACGTACACTCTCGCGCCTTTTTCGGGACTTGCGGTACCCCGCCATTTGGGGCGCCCGCCGCAGTCGGAGAGCTTGGAACATGAGCACGGTATTTGCAAAACCCGCGACCGTTCGCGGTGATTGGTTCGTCGTCGACGCCAAGGGCAAAACCCTCGGTCGTCTGGCTTCGCAGATTGCGCTGCGCCTGAAGGGCAAGCACAAGGCCGATTACAGCCCGCACGTCGACATGGGTGATCACATCGTCGTGGTCAACGCCGAGCAGGTGAAGGTCACCGGTGCGAAACTCACCGACAAGATCTACTACCACCACACCGGCGCCATTGGCGGAATCAAGTCGATCGCGCTTGAGAAGCTCCTCAAGGAGCATCCTGAGCGCGTCCTGCAGTTCGCCATCAAGGGCATGCTGCCGAAAACCATCCTCGGCCGTCGCATGTATCGCAAACTGCATGTTTTCGCGGGCGATCAGCATCCGCACTCGGCTCAACAGCCGAAGCCTCTGAACATCTGACAGGAACCATCGAATGCCCGCCACGAATTACGGCACCGGCCGTCGCAAGACCTCCACCGCCCGGGTTCACCTGAAGCCCGGTTCCGGCAAGATCACCATCAATGATCGCCCGATCGACGTGTTTTGCGGACGTGAGACGGGCCGCATGATCGTCCGTCAGCCGTTGGAGTTGACCGAGATGACCGAGCGCTTCGACGTGAAGGTCACGGTTGCCGGCGGCGGTATCACGGGTCAGGCGGGTGCGATCCGCCAGGGCATCACCCGTGCGTTGATCGAATTCGATGAGACCCTGCGTCGCCCGTTGCGTGCGGCGGGTTTCGTGACCCGCGATGCTCGCGAAGTCGAGCGCAAGAAGGTCGGTCGTCGCAAGGCTCGTCGCGGACCGCAGTACTCCAAGCGCTAATCGCGCAGGTGCACGGACTGCCGTCACGGCCACCGTTTTTGGGGGATCGTCTAGCGGTAGGACAACGGACTCTGACTCCGTTTACCTAGGTTCGAATCCTAGTCCCCCAGCCAAAACCGACAAGGCCCG
>JACCDP010266981.1_pt1 | contig 33156 bp, 25 predicted proteins | sample 7445841 | NCBI WGS metagenome assembly JACCDP01 (sample SAMN15323441, study PRJNA562643) | freshwater metagenome | isolation source: river surface water | place: USA:Blue River Watershed | collected 2017-08-17 | reverse complement strand
GTATAGGTCGGAGTTTTTACAAAAAATGGAGTATTACAACACCCGTAATTTTTGGACGCGGTTCAAGGAATTGCCCGAGGAAGTGAAGCAGGATCCAGGATTAATTGCGGCGATGCGGCATTACGATTACACGGTAAATGTGGTTTGGGTGATGGCGCATTACAACGCTGCGGGCAAGTATTTGGGCACTGCCGCAGCTACAGGGGGCAGTGATTGGCAGAAATACATGCATCCGAAGTACCAGCGCAGAATTTTCTTCCCCGATTTGTGGAGGGAAGAAGAGCTGAAAAACTGGGGCGAAGGGTTGTGATTTTTCGTTTTTAATCAAATCAAACAACAGGATTTTTATGTCCTGTTGTTTGCCTAGACCGTTGTCAAAAGTGGAGTTGGGGAGGTTCGAACTCCCGTCCGGAGAAGCGAAGGCTAGCGCTTTCTACATGTTTAGGGATCGATTATTTTCGGGAACAGGCCGGCTCGTCCCTGGCCAACAAAGTTCCTTATCCAGCTTAATAATCTACCCTTGCGCTGATGGTGGGGGAGATACCCGGGCGTGTCGACTGCTTCGGGTGGAACAGGGCCCAAGTAAACTGTTCCGAAACAGATGGCAAGTGTCTAATCCTTCCGATTAGGCAGCCATGGCGTAGTTATTTTCGCCTCTTAAAAATTTGAAAGTTGAGATTAAGGTGCCGGCTTCCAAAGCACCACATGCTTACACTGCAATCAATCAACCCGTCGATTCCAGTCAACCCCAAAGAACTAGGTACAAAGTTACGAAAATTTGTCATGGGTATTGGGGAAAATCGACGTAAATCGCTTTAATTCGCTATTAATCAACCAAACAAAAATACTATGAGAAAAAAATTACTAATTGCTTTTGCTGCTGTATCGGTGTTGTTCAATGCTTGCACCTACGAGGATGGTCCGATGTCGTTGGCTTCCAAAAAGGCGCGTTTGGCCAATACTTGGAATCAAACCATATTGAGTGGCGGTTTTGCTCCTCAACAAGGTGTTACTGTTACATTGACCTTGGATAAAGAGGGAACAGGCAAAGAAGTTACCGCCTTAAAAAACCCGATTACGGGTAGTATTTCTGAGGCTATTTTAGATGTTAAATGGAAATGGGGATCGTCTAAAGAAGAACTGATTCTTGAAAAAACTTGGTCTGGTGTTTCTCAGGGTGAAAAAAAATATAGAATCGTTCGATTGGCTTCGGATGAAATGAATTTAGAAAACGAAGGAAAAATCATCGAGACCTTCGTTACCAAAGAATAAGGTATTCGGATTACAACTCTTGAATTGAAAAGCCAGCCTGGATTACTATAGTTTTTATGGTTTCTGGGTTGGTTTCATTTTCTACCGTAACGGTTAGTATTTTTTGCGGATCGGATGTATCTACGGTCCATTCTTCAATTTCTTCGGCTTGGTTTAACCAAGGAGTAACAGATTTTATGCAATTCCCGCAGTTGATATTGGTGGTGAATTTTATCGTTTTCATTGAGTTCACAAAGGTAATTTACCGCAGTAATTTTTTAATTTGAAATTTGAGATATAATGAATTTCCAAGTACCGATAATGAACTGAAGCTCATGGCTGCACCGGCAATCATGGGGTTAAGCACAAAGCCGTTGTAAGGAATTAGTATTCCTGCGGCTACGGGGATGGCCAAAAGATTATAAATAAAGGCCCAAAATAAATTCTGGTGGATGGTAGCGAATGTTTTTTTCGATAAAGAAAGGGCTTGAACAAGCTGGTTTAATCGATTGTTGCGCAGGGTAACTTGTGCTGTTTCAATGGCTACTTGAGTGCCTGCACCCATGGCCACTCCCACGTTTGCTTGGGCCAATGAAGGAGCATCGTTGATGCCATCGCCCACCATGGTTACAAACTTTTCTTGGGATTGCAAATTCTTAATGTACTGTAATTTTTCTGTAGGTAATACTTTGGCTTTTACCTTTTCTATGCTCAATTGAAATGCAACATTGTTGGCAGACTGGAGGGTATCGCCTGTGAGTAAATGACAGGTTATTCCTTGAAGTTTCAATTTTTGAATGGAGACTTGTGCATCTGATTTAATGGAGTCGTTTACAGCAAAAATGGCAAGAATGCGGGGTTGATTTTCATCATTTGGGGCTGGGTTACTGGCGAAAAACACCAAGGTATTGCCTTGTTTGAGTAAAGGATCTATGAAAGTTTTTTGAGTTGGATTTGGTTGAATCGATAGGGTTTGCATCCAACTCAACGAACCAATTCTATACAATTGTTGCTTGTGATTAAGCTCAATACCTCTACCCGCAATTTCTTGAAAATCTACGTCTTGAACAAATTCGCTCTGGGGGAATTCCGAATTTAAGAAATTCGTAATGGCTTGAGCGATGGGGTGGTTGGATTGACTTTCGGCAAATTGGATCAAGGAAAGATGTTGCTCCGTAAAATCATCGGCCTTCCACCATCGAATCACACTGGGTTTACCCTCGGTAAGAGTGCCGGTTTTGTCGAATACCATGTCCGTAGTTTTGTGCAAATTTTCCAAGGCTCCGGCATCTTTAAACAGTATTCCGTGGTTGGCTCCTTCGCCCAGTCCCACTACCAAAGCCGTAGGGGTAGCTAGTCCCAATGCACATGGGCAAGCAATGATTAACACATTGATAAAAGAAATATAGGCAACTTGAGGATTCCCGGAGAGCCACCAAACCAAGGCAGTGCAGCAAGCAATTCCGAGTACTATGGGGGTGAAAATACCGGCAATTTTATCGGCTGTTTGTTGGATTGGGGGTTTACTTCCCAATGCGTTTTCTACCCGTTGAACGATGGAGGCAAGTACCGTATTGCTGCCCACTTCTTGGGCAATGATTTTGAGTGTGCCGTCTACATTGATGGTTGCGGCAAAAACTTTATCGCCTTTTGATTTGCTTACGGGAATTGATTCTCCGCTGAGGGTACTTTCGTTGATATGAGCCTGGCCCGATTTTATTTTGCCGTCTACGGGGATAATGTCGCCCGGCAATACTTGGATTAAGTCGTGGGTGACAATTTCGTTTATGGGCAAGGAAACAATTTCCCCGTTTCTAATGACCTTGGCTGTTTGGGGTTGAAGTTGTAGTAGTTCCCGGATGGATGCGCTGGTGTTTTGCTTGGCTTTTTCTTCTAGGTATTTGCCCAATAGAATTAGGGTGATGATGACGGTAGCCGATTCAAAGTACACATGATTATGGGAATGATTGTTTGCAAGCTCGTTCCAGGTAATTATCGCCGAATATCCAAATGCGATGCTGGTAGAAAGGGCTACCAAGGTATCCATATTGGTTTGCTTGTGTTTGATTTTTTTCCAGGCCGAAATGTAGAACGGTTTTCCGGAATATAGAATCACCGGTAGCGAGAGTAAGAGCAACAGCAAGTGCTCTTGTGGGATTTGATTCATGAAGAACATGGAAATCCCAAATATGGGGGTGGTAAAAATTGCGGAAATCCAGAATCTTTTTCTTAAGCTTTTCAGTATTGTTTGATCGTTTTTTTGTTGAAACAATACGGCCGACTCGCCTTCTTGAAGATTGATTATGGTATAGCCAATTTCTTTTGCAGTTCGCTGAATATCGGATATGCTAACTGCATTTGGATTGTATTCCAGTGTTACCGTATGGGTTGGATAGTTTACGGATATGCTATCCAAGGGAAGGGAATTTTTCAGGTAGGATTCTAGGCTCACCGCGCAGGCTGCACAGGTCATGCCTTCTACCGGAAAATTCTTTTGCATTTAATTCAGTTTTATTTTCTCAGCAGCTTGAGCAACCACGGGCAGGTTTCCGCCAATGTCGTCTATGATGTACTGCCATAAATCGGTGTGATGGAACGATAAATATTGGTCTTTGGCTGGTGTAACGATCCAGTGATGGTTTTTAATTTCTTGTTGCAATTGGTTGGCTTCCCAACCGCTGTATCCTTTGAAAACACGTGTATTGGCAGCATTTAAAATTTTCTTTGGCAACAGTTTCATAAGTTGTTCTTCGGTGCCGCCGTGGTACCAATCGTTAAAAATGGGTTGGGCGTCGCTGATAAACGAGGCTTTGTGAACAAAAACAAAGGAATCGTCCGGTTGTACGGGCCCGCCAAACCATATGGGTAAATGGGGAGATTTTTCGGTTTGAGAAAAACTGATTTCGTAATTGGTTTTTTGGTTAAGAATTACGCCGAAGGAACCTTCGGAATTATGCGCTAATAGTAAGATTACGGTGCGGCTAAAATACGGATCGTCCAAAAAAGGATTGGAAATTAAAACACATCCGGTGTAAGGCGTTGGTATTTTAGCGGTCATGGGTTAGCCTTTTTACAAAGTTCGCGAAATAATTTGCATTTTTTGCATATTGCAATGGGATTTGCAATCTACTAATTGTAGATATGACACTTATTGATTAAATTGCCCCTTATCTAAATATGCGCTTTACATTTATTGTTGGTTTGGTATTGTTTGTTTTGGGCGAAACTCCTTTATTTTCTCAAGTTATTTCGGTGTTTCCTGTTTTTCCCAAGGAACAAGATACCGTTACCATTGTGTTTGATGCTACCCAAGGAAATGCTGCTTTGGTAGGTGCAACGCAAGTGTATGCGCATACGGGTGTTATTACCAATCAGAGTACCAGTAACAGCGATTGGAAACATGTGGTAGGCAATTGGGGAACTGCAGATAATCGGGTAAAAATGCAAAGTTTGGGCAATAACAAGTGGCAGTTGCGTTATCATCTTAAGAATTTTTACGCCCAAGCAGGCGCATTTACAAGCAGCGAAGTAATCCAGCAGATGGCGTTTGTTTTCCGAAATGCGGATGGAAGTAAGGTGGGTAGAACCTCAGCCGGTGGGGATATTTACGCGCCGGTTTATTCCGCAAACAGTGGATTTTTGCTAAAGATAACAAATCCGGAACAGGCCAGTGTTTTGGTAAAAACAACAGACATCACTTCTGTATCGGCTTGGACGAGTAAATATTGTTCCCTTTGGGTGGTTTTGGATGGAGACACGATACACCATAAGAAAAATGCAGATAGCGTTCGTGTCCTTATCACCAATCTTTCGGTTGGGGTTCATCGCTTGAAGGTGCTGGCTTATGATCAATCTACATGGCTTCAGGATTCGGTGAGATTTGTAGTTAATCCGGCGGTTCGCATGGCGGCATTGCCTGCAGGAATGGAACAAGGGATTAACATCCTTAATGATTCAACGATTTTGTTGGCCTTGTACGCACCTCAGAAACAGTATGTGTATGTGATTGGTGATTTTAATCAGTGGCTGCCAGATACGGGGTATTTTATGCATTTTTCATCGGCCAATTCCATTTGGTGGAAGGTTATTTCGGGTCTGAAAAAGGAGGAAGAATACGCTTTTCAATATTGGGTGGATGGGAAAATTCGAATTTCCGATCCATTTGCTACGTTGATGTTGCACGATTGGGACGATGCCTATATCAGCAAATCGAATTACCCTAATTTAAAGTCGTACCCCAAGCTTCACACCTCGGGTTACGTGTCTGTTTTTAAAATAGCGGGGGATGGCTACCAATGGAAAAATACAACGTTTAAAAGGCTGAACAAAGACAAGTTGGTCATATACGAATTATTGGCGCGAGATTTCACTTCGGCTCAGAGTTTTAAGGCAATCCAAGATACACTTTTGTATCTCAAGCGATTGGGAATTACTGCTTTGCAATTTATGCCTTTGGCTGAATTTGAGGGTAATTTGAGTTGGGGGTACAATCCAGCCAGTCATATGGCATTGGATAAATTTTATGGTACATCTGCGGCATTGAAAGAACTGATTGATGCTGCCCATGAATTGGGAATTGCGGTTATTTTGGATGTGGTGTATAACCATGCGTTCAGCAATGCATCCATTTGTAAATTGTATTGGGACGATGTTAATTTCAAGCCAACGCCTAGTAATCCTTGGGCCAATGTGGACGCTAAACATCCGTTTAATGTGGGGTACGACTTAAATCATGAAAGTTTGGCGACTAAGTATTACACCAAGCGCACTTTGAAATATTGGTTGGAGGAATTCAAATTTGATGGATTTCGGTTTGATTTAAGCAAAGGTTTAACCCAGACGAATTATGGGACAGACGTTGGAAAATGGGGTGGGTACGATCAGGGGAGGATTAATATTCTTTCCGATTATAACGATTTTATTCAATCTGTATCTCCTGGAGCGTATGTGATTTTAGAGCATTTTGCGGATAATTCAGAAGAGCAAGTTCTACAAGGTAAGGGAATGATGCTGTGGGGCAATGCCAATTACGCTTCCATTGAAGCGGCCATGGGGTATGTAGACAAATCGGATTTTGGTTGGGGATTTGACAATACAAAACGCGGATGGAGCAATAGGCATTTGATAGGATATGCCTGCAGTCATGACGAAGAACGTTTGGGGTATAAATGCAAGAATTTTGGCTTTTCTGCCAATGGTCAGCACAATGTGAAGTCTCAGAAAATCTACAGCCAACGCATTGGAGCCTTGCAAAGTTTTTTATTTGCAATTCCTGGCCCTAAAATGTTATGGCAATTTGATGAATTGGCTTACGATTACAGTATAAATCATTGCACTAACGGAACGGTAGCTGACGCCTGTAGGTTAGACCCGAAACCTGTCCGTTGGGATTATTGGACCAACGATGGATGGAGACAACAAGCCTATTATCGGTTAGCATCTATCAATTTATTAAAGGTAACCGAAGATGCTATTTCTTCGCCAAACTCATTTAATTTGGCATCATCGGGTATTGTGAAACGATTAAATACCTACCATGCGAATATGAATATGGTGGCATTTCACAATGTAGACATTAGCAATCAAAATGTTTCTGGCAATTTTCCATCCACGGGTTGGTGGTACGACTACCTTTCTGGGGATAGTTTGCAAGTTAATTCCTCCAATCAGTCCGTAACTGTATTGCCTGGGGAAACAAAATTGTATTTGAACAAAAAATTAGTCAATCCCTTTATAACCAACATGAATCGGGTGTTGTCTGTTAGGGAGAAAGCTCAGCCTGCTCAGGTATTAAGGGCGGAGTTGAGCCCAAATCCTGTGGATGAAGGATTGAATTTGAGGTTAGAGGGGTTGTCGGTTGGTTGGTATTCTTGTGTGGTTATGGATTTGCAAGGCAGAATTGTAAAACGTCTGAATATCCAATCAGGTGATAATTACATTCGTATGGATGATTTAGGGATGGGTAGTTATGTAATACGAATAGAATCGGGTGATATGCTTGAGGTTTTACGATTTGTAGTTGCTCGATAAGCATCTTATATTCGCGGCTTATGCTATTTAACTCAGTAATTTATTGGCTGTTTTTGCCTATTGTTTGGCTGAGTTATTTTCTACTTCCTACACGGATTCGGTGGGTTTGGTTGTTGTTGGCGAGTTACTTTTTTTATGGTTTTTGGAAGGTAGAATTTGTGGGTTTGATGTTGTTTACCACCGTTATTGATTGGTGGTCGGCAAAGAAGATTGAAGACGGGAGCAAGATAAGTACTAAGAAGTTTTGGTTATGGTTTAGTATTGGTACGAATGTAATCATGTTGTTTATGTTCAAGTACTTCGATTTTGCTTTGGGCGATAGTCCTTTGGCAAAATGGATGGGCGATCAATCGGCCACGGCTTGGATCATAGAGTTGGGCAAGTATACAATACCTGCTGGTATTTCCTTTTATACCTTTCAGAGCATAAGCTATGTGGTTGACGTATATAAAGGCATGGAAATAGCAGAACGCAGTTTGCCGCGATTTATGTTGTATGTGAGTTTTTTTCCGCAGTTGGTTGCGGGTCCGATTGAACGTTTTGGAAAGTTGCATTCTCAGCTTTTTACTCAGTATATGCCGCGTTGGGAGGACATCAGTAACGGATTAAGAATTGTCTTGTATGGGTTGTTTTTAAAGGTTGCAGTGGCGGATAATTTGGCGATGGTGGTGGATACTTTTTATGCGGATAATTTGGATTATGAACAAGCGGATGCTTGGCTTGCTGCCTTTTTTTTTACGTTCCAAGTGTACACTGATTTCTTTGGGTATTCCTTGTTAGCGCAAGGAAGTGCGTTGCTATTTGGGGTTCATTTAATGGATAATTTTAACAAGCCATTCATTGCTAAGAGTATTCCGGAGTTTTGGCAGCGATGGCATATTTCTTTGAGTACTTGGTTTAGGGATTATATTTTTATTCCAGTAGGGGGAAATAAGCGAGGGAATGTGGTATTGGCATTAGCAGTATTTTTGGTATTTTTTACCAGTGGATTGTGGCATGGAGCCAATACAACGATGATTGTCTTTGGTATTTCTCATGCTTTGCTTTATCTCTTTGATCGATTTGTTTTTAAACCATTAGATTTTATTGGGGGTGCGGTTGCCAAGGAGGGAGAATTGGTTACGTTGCGCAGGAAAATTTGGGATGGATTTAGGCAAACCAAGACTACCTTCTTCTTTATGATGACCTTGGTTTATTTTAGAAGTGGATCGATTCAACAAGCTTCCCAAGTTTTTGGTCAGTTATGGATACCAAATTATGTAAATTGTAGGTTAGATGCGCCTCCGTTAAACCTGGTTGTTCCTACTCATATTTGGGTATTTTTGGGATTGTTCTTGTGCTTGGATTTGTGGATTGTGAAATCAAGGGTTGATATCTGGTTAGGGAAGTTTTCCTGGAATATTCGATGGATGATGTATGCCATTGCTTTGGTGTCAATATGGGTTTTTGGTGGAGCTATTAATCATCCTTTTGTGTATTTTCAATTTTAGTAATCGGACAAATAGCCATGAATAAAATACGAACAATTGCCAGTAGCTTGGGTCCAATACTGTGGAGAATTCTCCAACGGTTTTTGGTGTTTGGGATTTTATTTTTGGTGGTTAATGGGGTGTATGAACGCACGATTTACCCGCAGGAAAGGTATAAATTTAGTAAAGTAGCGGGATTGTTGGATTCGGCGTTTCGAAGCAGCGATATCGTTTATTTGGGAGAGAGCTCCAATACAAGTTTTAATCCTTGGACGGATACGTTGGGCTACAGTGTGTCGCAGTGGTTGCAATATTATTTCGATAGCAGTGTACGGGTTACAGGGGTTTCACACGATGGGTACCATGTGGGGATGTTCCGAAAGATGTTGGGTTTATTGCCAAAACAAGGTAAAAATGGCAGAATGCCTACGTTGGTGGTAACCTTGAATATGCGAAGTTTTGGTCCTGCGGCTACATACAATCCAAACGAAGCGAGTAATCAGCAGGAGGCGGTATTTTATACCCATCGATTGCCGTTGTTGAGTCGGATGTTCGTGAGTTTGCATCATTATGATAACCGCAACTCTTTGGAAATGGAGCGGGAGAAATTCAGATGGTGGAGAACACATGCTTTAAATTTATGGGACGAATCGGGTATGACGTTGATTGGAAATACCTATCTAACGACTAAATCTTGGTTTGGTGATTTAAGCACCAAGAATTTTGAATTACCGCAGGAAATTAGAAATATGGCCGATGCCTATGTGAAGGAGTTCGCATGGATTATGGACAATGATAACCCTCGATTACGAGATTTGAAAATGATGGTAGAAGAGTGCAATAATAGACGGGTGAATCTCGTGTTATTGTTGTTGGCCCCCAATAGGGCGCATGCCGATTCGTTGTTTGGTAAGCAGTTAACTCAATATATTGATTATAATTTAGAGTTTTTACGTAGTAGTTTTCGAAAATGGCAACGTGAAATAGAGACTAAGCAAGGGAATTGTGCAGCAGGTTTGGCAGGGCTTACGATGGTAGATATACCCGCCTTGTATCAGAAGAATTACGGTAGTTTTCCATCCAGCAATCATTACACGGATCAATTTTTCCCAACAGAACATGTAGACGCTCATGTACGCGGATTTATAGCATTGCAGTTAGCGTGGGCATTAAAAAATGAATACTCTTTTCCTAAATCTCAGCATTGGGAGTTAAATACTTCGGATAAAGGAACATTAAACGATACAAAGTTTAAGTTGGTGATTCCGCCCAAAAACAATACATTAAATCCATCGTTGCGGATGCCAACGTCCGATTCTATGATGTTATTATGGCGTAAAAAGCCGTAATATTGTATAGAATAGGGTAGAAATCTTTAAATGATTAATAAAATGAAGCGGATTTTAGTACTTTTTGGGTGTTTATTTTTTCTCAGTCTTCAAGCTCTAAAAGCACAATCCAATATGCCAGTTACTGGTAAGGACAGTCTTGTTGGTTGTTCGGGTACCATTCATGACAACGGTGGGAGTTTATCGGATTATTCCAACAATACCAATTCTCAGTTTATTGTGAAATTTCCTGGTGGAGATAGCATTCGTATGCAGTTTACGGCCTTTAATTTGGCGGATGCAAGTGATTCTATTGTATTATTCATTAATTCTGATCTTCAATCAAATAAAGTAGGGGTTTTTCAGGGTTCGGTCATTCCTCTTGGCGGATTAAAAATTACTGTGCCCGGAAGTCGATTAATTGTAAAACAATATTCCAACGGGGTTGGAGTATCCAGCGGATTTTCATTGTCTTATCAAGGGGTTTATCCAATTTTGAAAGCTACCATAACCTATGTGGACACCCAAGTTTGTGTTGGGAAAAGTCTGGTATTGAAATCAACTGTAACGGGAGGCGTTAATTTGCCTAAGACGTATCAATGGAACGGGGTTGGTGGAGTAGATACATTAAAAATAGATTTTCCAACTGCGGATACTTCAATTGCTTCCTTGCAAGTAACCGATTATTGTTCAACGAATGCCACGGATATTCAACAGGTAATGACCTACGAAGCAATTAGTTTATTAGTTTCCAACGATACAGCGATTTGTTTAGGTTCTACAATTTCCATTTCGGCGTTAATTGTTGGGGGCGACAGGGTTCATGGAGGTCCAGGATTTTACAAACGGTGGAGTACGGGTGCCACAACCGGAGGTATATCCGTGAGTCCAACTTCCACAACTACCTACTATGTATGGGGTGGAGAAGGTTGTTCTTTGGAAGGTGAAGATTCTGTAAAAGTTACAGTTTATGATCCTTTGTTTTTGAGTTCTGTATCCGATACGGTAATATGCTTTGATCAAACCTATGATTTAGATTTGGTAGTTTCCGGAGGATTGGTAAGTAGTCGAAAAGTCACTTGGTCCGATCCGTCGATCAATGGGTTAAAAGTTTCTTTGTCTCCGGATACGGGTATAACTAATTATAGAGTTTGGGTAGAAGATGGTTGTACAGTTTTGAACGATACATCCGATTTTGTAGTTGTAAAAAGACCACAATTGCTGGGGAGTATTTTGGTAAGTCCTGATACCATTTGTTATGGGGATTCTACGCAAATAACCGTTGATATAACAGGGGGTAGAATTAGCTCTCGTTCGTGGACAGTAAATGGAAATACTAAAATCAATACAGTTTATAAAGAAGTTCCTTTATCTGACCTCATTTACGTTTTGAAATTGTCTGATGGTGGTTGTTCGGCGGATACTATTTTTAGGGATACGTTGTGGGTCCAGAATTCTCCAATCAGCCAACGGATTGTTTTGTCGGATACACTTATTTGTTATTACGATACCAATGCCTTTATCAGAGTTTCTGTTACTGGTGGAGAGAAACCCGTTAGTCACCAATGGAATAATATTTCAAAAACAAAGGATACGGCCATTGCAAATCTTAGGGCAGGCAATTACAAGCTTACATCTACCGATGCATTTGGTTGCAAAGATTCATTGCTGGTGAGAGTTATGTACGAGGGCAGGATATTAAGTGCTAATTTAGATACAATAATCTATCGAGGTGGGATTGCTAAGTTGTGGATGAATCGGGGTGGAAAGAAATGGAAATGGTTGCCTGATGTAGCTGTTTTAGGCACGGATACGAATCGTTTTCTTTCGGTTAGACCTGTAAAAAGTCAGAAGTATACCGTAGTTGCTTTGGATTCTGCCGATTGCATTTGGCGAGATACAGTACTGGTATCGGTTGTAGATCCGCCATTGGTTCGAATTCCCAATTTAATTACGCCCAATGGAGATGGTGAAAATGACTTTTGGGATTTGATTGAAATGCCGAATCTTGAGGATTTTGATATTGAGATTTATGATAGGCCTGGAAATTTGGTGTATCGCACATCGAGTTATTTAAATGATTGGAAAGCAGAAGATGCCAATGGAAAGCAATTGTTAACGGGAGTTTATTTTTATTACATAAAAAACCGCAGCACGCAACTAGAATACCGCGGTTTTATCCAAGTGGTCCGATAATATTCGGCCGGTAACAGTTATTTCATTGTTTTCAGAATCAGTACATTTTGTATTGAAGATTGAGCAATACGTTGGTAGGTGCCTGAGGAAATACAAATACCTCTTGAATTACTTCTCTACTGCCGTAAAGGTATCCGTAGGTATATGCATTGTTCGCGTAACGTTTGTTAAATAGGTTGTTGAATTGTAGACTTATTTTTAGCTCTGAACCATTGTTGAACCTATCTTTTGATCTTTTTTTACTATCCGCGGCCATTGATCTTTGGAGAATAAATGAAGCAAATTCATAGGTTTTGGAAAGAGTTAACTCTGAGTATGAGAAGGCGGGTAAACTCCTGCTGTCCGATCCTGTATTGTCTAGGTGTTGTTTTGAAACGTATTTGGTGCGCCAAGTAATTTCTGTGTTGCCTGATTTAGAGAACCAGTTGAACCCCGCACTAGCTACTACGTTGGGGGAATAAGCAATAGGGACTGCATTTAAAACGGTGTCCCAACTGGTATATGTAGCATAATCGAACCAAGATACAGGTGCATTTCTAATTTCGTTTTTGCTCAAAGCAACGTTACCAATGAATACGATATTGCCTAGAGAATTCTGCCATCCGCATTTTTTACATGTCCATTTGTTATTCAATAGGGTGTATCTGCCATCGATTTCTATGCCTCTTCTATAACTATTTTCAACGTTTTTTCTCAAGGGAGTACCTACATCGTTTACGGCTCCGGTAAGCACGAGTTGATTTCTATACTGCATGTTGTAGCCCGTGATTTCTAGCAATAATTTTCCTGAATGTCTAAAGGTTAATTCCGTATTGGTTAATTGCTCGGGCTGGGGCAATTCTGTAGCTGTTGGATGATCGGTAAAATCGGATCGGGAGGGTTCTTTATTGGTGCGCATCCATGCTGCGATAACGGTGTTGCTGGGGGTTAAATGATGTTCTACGAAAATCTTAGGATTGAAGAAAAGGAAATTTCCGTTGAAATCGATGTTACGTAGGTCGTTATCGGTTCCAAGCCCCGTATGAGTTACTTTTCGCACTTGCGCATCCAAAGTTATCTGGGTGCGTAATGCCAATGTATAGGTGAATTTAGTGAAAATATTAGCATCCAACTTATTGCCGGTAGAACGATAATATTCGTGCGGATTGGCTAGCTCTGATGGAGAAAGTGCTATTATTTGTGTAATTCTACCGAAGTGATCGCCTAGGTATTGATTAATTCCGCTGCCTATTACGTATGAGTATTTCCCTTGTTTATGCATGAAATTTACGTTTGCGCCTACGAGATTATTTCTCAGCCAACGTTGTCTTACCAAATCGGATTGCGTAATTAATAAAGTTACATTGCTGTCGCCGGCGGTACGAATGGGAGGTAGATTATATCGAGAAAAATTATCGCCGTACCTAAATTGTTCGAAATATCCGGTTCCGAAGGTATGGTATAGGGTCCCGGATAAAGAGGTATTATAACCAAACTTACGAATAAAATTGAGGTGGTGATGCAATTGTCTATAATTGTCTGTTTCGTTTCTGTAGGTATAGTAATTGTAGGTGGATGGATTGCTACCAAATAGATTTAGGGAGTCTTGCGCATTTCTGTAGGTGCTACCTAGATTGCGGTAGTAGTGGTCTATTAGCTTTTGAGAATCGGCAGCCGATGGGTTGTTGTTGCCAAGATTGAATTTCTCTATAGGAACTCCCCACCAAGCTTGGTAGGTTTGTTCATTTCCTCCAAAAGCGATTAATTTCATTTCCCAACGATTGTGTTTTTTGGGGATTATCGCCGAAGAAATAAAGTAACTGCTGAGGTCACTGGAAGCTCTGTCTATGTAACCGTTTGAACGGATTAAACTGGAGCGGAACTCGGTTCTACCGACTAGATTTTTGTTTAAGTTGTAATTGCCGGTACCTATTCTAATGGAATATCGATAGGTATTAAAACTCCCCAATCCGGCATTTAATTGAAGGATGGGTAATAGCGCTTCATCTTGGGTAGTTAAGGCCAAGGTTGCTCCGAAGGCGCCTGCGCCGTGGGTGGAACTTCCTACGCCTCGAGTAAGTTGAGCATTGCCCAAAGAACTCGCTAAATCCGGCATATTCACCCAGAAGGTGCCATGACTTTCGGCATCGTTGATGGGTACTCCGTTTATGGTTATGTTGGTCCTGCTTGCATCGGCCCCTCGCACTCGAATGCCCGTATATCCAATGCCATTTCCGGCATCGGAGCTAGTTACTACGCCGGGTAAATCCTGCAATAATATAGGGATATCTCTGCCTAAATTCAAGTTTCTAAGGCTAAATTTTGCGTTTAATTCTGAAGGGGTTAACGGTGGATTTCGGAGTAGATTGGGGATCCTAATTGCATTTACCAAGATCTCTTGCATGGGTGTTAAATCCATGATCGTGTAGACTGTGTCGTAGGGATTGGTTTGCTGAGCTTTTATTTCTTGAGTCCCTAGGGATGTAAATCCTACGATGAGAGCTGTTGTAATGTTTATTATTTTCATTTCCGAATGTATTGGGTGTCATTCGGGTTGACCTGAGAGTCTGTCAACGTTCATTTCCTTTCGCAGGCATTATCCTGATCAAGTGGCGGGTCTAATCTCAGCGCTCCATAGAGGCACCCCGAATGATGGTGCAAAGATAACGATATATTTTACCTTTGTACACTATGAAAATCAAACATACAGGGGTAGCATTGGGATTATTGCTGTTGTTGATTTTTGTTTATTGGCCCGGTTTAGTGGGAAATACGGCAATGAAATGGGATGCTACCGCCATTTATTTGCCTTGGAAATTGTTTTTAAGCAGAACTGTTTTTTCAGGCAATTTACCTTTGTGGAACCCGTTTACGATGGGTGGTTTCCCACAATGCATGGACCCAGGTACGTGGTATCCCATCAGTTATTTTTTTGGTTGGGGTGGTGTATACGATTTGCAGCGATTACTTTATGAATACCTGTTTCATGTTTGGTTAAGTGGAGTTGGTTTGTATGCAATACTTCTAAAAGGTGGGGTAGAATGGAGGATAGCCGGGGTACTGTCGGCTGTATTTTTATTTAACGGTTTTTTTGTTGGAAATGCGCAACACTTAGGTTGGATTGTAGCTGCATCTTGGTCTATTTGGTCGATATTTTGGTTTCAAATGCTATGGCATCGTTTTTCTAATTACGGCTCTACCGTGATGGGTTCACGAAGTAAAAACACCTACTTGGCACTCCCAGTGTTGGGATTGGGTTTGTCGATGTTTTTTTTATTTACCGGCGGTTACCCAGGAATGTTCTTGATTCAATGTTATGTCCTTGTTTTTTGGTCTATTTGGAATTGGTACTCACTGAAAAAGGACAAACGAGTTATCGTGGAGGCTACCGTGCGATTTTGGAATTTTATCGTTGTGTTACTTTTTTCTTTATTGGCTTTGCCAGCGATAATGGCTTTATTGAGTTATTTGCCATTTATCACACGTAGTGCTGGATTGCAAGAAGGGGCTTTGATGTTTGGTTCTTTTCCTATGATTTGTGCACTGGATTGGCTCTTTCCTGTTTCTTGGTTGGAATTGGATGCAGCAGGTAGAGATTTGGGCGATATCTCTATGATCGATGGTTTTTGGAGTAGATTGGGAATGTGGGCGATTATTGTATTGATGTTTTTTAGGTCATCTCGCAAATCATTACTGCCTTATTGGCTTGTAGGGTTGATTTTTTGGCTGTTTTCAATGGGGCAGGATTTACCGTTCAAAACCTGGTTGAATGAGTGGGCTGTAGGCATGGATTATTTCCGTTTTCCGGCGCAATTTCGCTTTTGGGGGATGTTGTTTTGGACGATTGCTTTGGGAAAAGGACTGATGGTTTTGACTTTGCCAAAATGGTTTGCAAAGTCAAGTTTACAGGCAATGATAGCCATGGTTTTTATAGCCGAGTCTGCAGGGCATGGATTAAACCAGCGATTTGAAACTGTTTTTTCCAGTAAGGATGAATATGTTGATGCTACAGTGGTGAAATCTACCAATGATTTTTTATCCTTGTCATTAGTAAGAATTCCTAGAAATATAGATACCATTTTTTTAAGAAAATTGGATGGCCCTGGATCCGAGCGGTTAGGTAATTTATGGTACAATCGGGGTATTTTATTGGCTGAATTAGCAACCGATGGTTATAACCCCTATGCTTTTAAATCCAGTGCTTCTTCATTTTCGGATACATCCAGTGCAACTACTACTTTTGATTCTTTCGGAATTCGCGGTGCGATGCGGGTATCTTCTTCGTTGTGGCGAATACGTGAACAGACTTTAGTGAATAACAACGAACTGGCTTGTTCGTTGGATTACTTGGGGGATTCTTCCTCACTGGAAATGGCAAAGAACGATTATCTATGGATTCGACAATTGTCAGTTCCAGGTTGGAATTGTAAATACAGGGATGGAAATCGATTTGCTGGAGTTTTAAATTTTGATTCATGTCTTGGGACTTCTGATTGCATTGGAATACCGTTAAAAGATTTGTTGCAATCGCGGGCAGGGGTTATTTTCAACGAAGATAAGAATGGTGAATTGGTTCAAAAATTTCAAATAAACCTCAAGTTTTCACCTAAGATTTCCGTAGCAGGTTTTTCCCTTTCCTTGGTTAAAATTGCTGTTTTTTCTTGGTCGTTTTTGGGTTTAGGGTGTCTTACTTTTAGTTTTTTTATATTTAAAGAATTTTTTAAACGATGAGATATTTTTTTCCTATTTACAAAGGCTTGGTATTATTAGGATTCTTGTTGTCTTTACACAATAGCTACGCTTTGTCACGCTTGGTGGTAGTTTCTGAACCAAAGATTGTTGATCACAGTTGGTCGAAACCCAATGAATTAAAAATCAATTCTATGGATATTTCGTTGGTGGTGGATATGGGAAAGAAGAAAATCCGGGGAAGTATAACCTATTCGTTGGATGAGGGTGTGGATGCTGTCAAAAAGGGAAATTTTAATTTGGTTTATTTGGATGCGAAAGGACTAAATATTCGTGGGATTTACTGTAAATCCAATAAGAAAACGGCTTTACCATGGAATTCAGCGTTGGATTTTAAAAATAGTCGTGCGCTTAAATATGGCGGTGGTTCTTTCAACATTTGGAGTTGGGGAAAAAGCAATGTTTTGGGATCAAACGATAGCATTTTTGGCGATGGATTGGTAGTAATGGTGGGAAAAAAACGCACTTTTTTTGTGGAATTTGAAACTAATGCGGATGCGGCGGCATTGCAATGGTTATCCGCCGAACAGACACACGATAAGCAAAAACCTTTTTTGTTTTCTCAGAGTCAAGCTATTTTAGCGCGTACTTGGTTGCCTTGCCAAGATTTGCCTTCCGTACGGTTTACCTATACCGCATCGGTAGTGGTGGATGCGCCGTTTAACGCGGTGATGAGTGCGGAGAAGACGGGTGTGTTGTATGGAAATCTGCCTATAGATGAGGTGGGTTTGAATGTTAAAAAAGGAGTATTTAAAGATGCGTATATAGATTTTCCTTGGAGTGGAGAGGGGGACAATTACATGTCTTGGGCCGATTATCCATTTGATAGAAAGTCTAGGGATGGTGTAATAGGTTTTCCGAAATTATTTTGTTATAAGTTTTCTCAAAATCGACCTATTCCTAGTTACCTAATGGCTTTGTCTGTTGGGGATTTTAGGTATGTTTCGTATCGTACGAAACTGGATAAAAACGTCAAAGAAACTGGAGTATATTCGGAAATTGGATATTTGGAGGAGTGTAGGCGTGAGTTTGTGCGTTTGCCGGAGTTGGTGAAGGCTGCGGAGAAATTGTATGGTCAGTATGTTTGGGGTTCCTATCGCGTTTTGGTTTTACCTCCAAGCTTTCCTTTTGGAGGCATGGAGAATCCGGTAGTAACCTTTGCTACCCCCACAATTATAGCTGGTGACGGTAGTTTGGTAAGTTTACTTGCTCATGAATTGGCCCATAGTTGGAGTGGCAATTTGGTGACCAATGCTACTTGGGAGGAATTTTGGTTAAACGAAGGGTTTACCAACTACTTTGAGTCTCGAATAATGGAATCGGTATTTGGGAAGGATTATGCCGACTTGTTGGTTAATCTTGCGTATGCGGATTTAGTTAAGACTGTAGAAGAAATGGAACAGGATTCCCAGGGTAGATTGGATACACGATTGATTTTGGATTTAGAGAATCGAGATCCAGACGAGGGGGTAACGGATATCGCTTACGAAAAAGGTAGATTTTTGTTGGTGATGATTGAGCGAAAAATTGGTAGAGATAATTGGGATTTATTTTTACGATCTTATTTTTCACGCCATTCATTTGGTGTTGTTACCACCCAAGGTTTTTTGTCTGAATTGCACCGGTTTTTATTGAAGGGTGTGGCTTTTTCAATTTCTGAGGGTGGGTTAATTCCTAATGATATTGAACGAAATCCTGTACCAAGTAATGTTGACTCCATCGACCTTTCATTGCCTTCGGTTGTTTTTCCTGCAGGGGAGTTGAAGGATTATTGGGAGTTGAAATCCAAGTTTTGTAGTGACTTTTTAGCGGCAATAAAAACGGGTTGGATACATGGTATCGGTTTGCCTTTTGAGGGTATTGCGGCATTTCCGGATATTGAAAGTGCGGAATTGTTGCGGGTTGATGGAATCGCAAGCAGGTATTGGTCTAGTGGAGTGGATAAAGTGGATTTGCCGGAAGTTATGGCCTGTGAATTGCATCGCGGTGGTTCAATGCGGAGAAGGGATGTTGGTGAACTTGATACAGCCAATTTTTCGGCGCATCATTGGGTGCATTTGTTGCGTAGATTGCGATCCATGGGTCAGTTATCTGTGAATGATATGGAAGCGATTGATGATCGTTTTCATTTGTCAGAAACCAAGAATTCGGAAATAGCGTTTGAATGGTTTATGTTGGCCTTAAAATGTCAATATCAATCGGTAAATCCATACATAGAACAATTTTTGTTTACTGTGGGCCGTCGAAAGTTTGTTTTGCCTTTGTACGAGCAGATTTTAAAGACTCAATCGAATGGTGCTGAAATGGTTTCTTATATTTTTTATGGCGCTTCTCTGGGTTACCATTCTGTTACACGGAAGTCGGTGGTAGAACTTTTGCGGCACTACAAGCCTTAGTAACAATTATTCTTGTATGTTGGAATATGGAGAAATGGATCTGTTTCCGCCGTTGGAACCGTTGCGGTTGCCATCGGGGATGGAAATCTTGATTCAGCGTGATGATTTAATCCATCCGTTAGTATCGGGTAATAAGTGGAGGAAATTAAAGGGCTGGATCCGCGAAGCTGAACGTTCGGGAGTCAGGTTGGTTATTACTTTTGGAGGTGCTTTTAGTAATCACATGATTGCTTCTGCCTCCAGCTGTCGATTAGCAAATTTAAATTGTATCGTGGCTGTGCGCGGTGAAGAGGCTATGGAGAATCATTATTTGGATGTAGCTAAACAAGAAGGTGCAATTACCATTGGTATTGAACGCAGTATTTTCAAGGACCGTGGCAGAGCGTTAGAACGTTTGTTAGAAAAATTATTAGCCGAGCAACGCAGCTGGGTAATCCGCGTGTTAGGTTTGGATTTGTATTTTGCTTTGCAGCGTTTTTTGGATGCTGAAGGTTGGAAGAATATAGATTGGGATTTAGGTTTTTTGGGCGATGGATTTTTAGTAATTCCAGAAGGGGGTAAAGGGGAGAGGGCTTTTTTGGGGTTTGAGGAATTGGTTGATTGGTGGAAGGGTATAGGTATCAAGCCGTGGGTTTTTCATGCATCGGCAACTGGAACTACGGCTGTAGGATTGGTGAAAGCTCTTGAAAAATCGAGATTGGATTATCGGTTGAGTTCGGTTTTGGTATTGAAGAATATTGAAGAGCAGATAGCGTATTTTGATCGTTTTGTACAGCGCCAATTGAATTATGGAGTTCAAGAGTTTTTGGTGGATTATACATTTGGCGGCTACGCAAAGACTACGGATGAATTGTTTGGTTTTATACAGCAAGTAATGGAGGAAAATCCTGATCAGATGTTTGATCCGATTTATACGGCGAAGGCATTATTTGCCATGGATCAATATTTAATTAGCAATGCTGTTATTATGGAAGAAAAGGGCTTAGCACCGATTTTCTTACATACGGGTGGACAATTGGGTGGATTTTCGGAAAAGTTTGCTGGCAAGGGGATATAAGGGTTTGGGCAAAGCCTTATTTATACTCAAGTAATTTGAATCGTTAGGGCTTGTTTGATACCCATTCAATGCGTTTGGGTTTGTAAATTTGCGGCGGTTGACCTTGTTTTATAATGGGCCTAATTAATTTTAAATTACCCATTATAACTAGATGTATTACCTCATCGTCCGGTGTTTCTAAATACGCTCTTTTGATGAAAGGTCCTGGAGGGATGTTTTGTGTGTTTAATAGAACCGTAATTGAATCTGTTTTTAGTCTATTGATTTTTTCCGGAAATAGTGCGGTTATGCAATGGCAGTCGGTTTGAACTTGCGCGATAAAATGATCGTCGAGCCAATTGTTTTCTACTAGGAATACGGCTTCGATTTGATCGCCAATATTAGCATTGATAACCAGTGTGTCTTTACCGATAATGGTAAGAGATTTTTCTTTCGATCCTTTTAGATCGGATTTAACAACTTGACATTCTCCGGTTATTGGTAATAAATTTAGAAGGAATAATACTAATAGTTGGTTAATGGTTGATTTCATATGGGCTAAGCTATGGGATTAGACGCGATCTTGAAAGAATATGTTTTCTCATTTGAGTCAAAGAGGGATGTATAAAAAAGGCTGCTAAAAATTAGCAGCCTTTCATTTATCTGTAAATGATAATGGGCGACTTTGGTTTTTCAGGTTCTTTCACCACGTTACCGGATATGGTAAGGGTAACTTCACCGCCGTTGCTTTTTACAAAAATATTTTTTGTAAAAGTGCCGGGTCTACCTTGTGAATTGTACTCGGCTATTATAACGGAAGACTGACCCGGTGCGATGGGCTCTCTAGGCCACTTGGGTGTAGTACAACCGCATGAAGCAGAAACGTTATCCAGCATTAAGGGTTCGGTTCCCTCGTTGGTGAATTTAAATTCATGTCTAGCAATTTGCCCTTCGATAATATTACCAAAACTGTGTGAGGTATTATTGAATTTAATGCTTGCGTTACTTGATTTGGCATTGGACTGACCATTGCCCGTAATAACTTGGGCGGAGCCATAGGTTAACAACGAGAAAACAGCAACAAGTAGTAACGAAAACTTCTTCATGTTTGTTGTTGGTTTCTATTATTTCAAGGTGCTTCCACCGCTAGGAGAAACTTCAGCCGATACAGTGCCGCTAATGATTAAATCGGTACTATTGCCATTGTCAAATGTAACGTGAACTGATTTTTGGAAAAATCCAGGACGGCCGTCAGTGCCGTAACTTGCGGTTACTTTACCTATCTGACCGGGCATAATAGGGGTCTTTGTGTAATCTCCTACGGTGCAAGAACAAGATGGTTGAGCAGCCGTAATGACAATGGGACCATTAGTTTTATTGGTGAATTCAAACGTCACTTCTGCTTTTGGACCCATTTTCACAGTGCCAAAATCGTGTGATTTTTTTGTCCAAACAACACCTTCCGTTTGAGCTGGAGTTTGTGCAAATGAAGCAGCTACGAATGCGAATGCTGCGGCAAGGATGGATAATGTCTTTTTCATAATATTTCGAATCTTTTTCTACAGTTTTACAAAGTTTATACCAAAGTTAATTTTTTTAACTGAGGATTAAAAAAATTAATCTAAATATTTACCATTAATGGATGGTTGGTAGTTAAAGTTTACGTTTTACTTCTTCTTCTTTAAACACTTCTAAGTAGTCGCCCACTTCGATATCGTTAAAACGTTCGATTTGCAAACCGCATTCGTATCCTTTTTGAACGTCTTTAACATCGTCTTTAAATCGTTTCAAGGATGCTAATTCGCCAGTATGGATTACTACGCCATCGCGAATAACTCTGATTTTCGCTTTTCTTTCAATGGTTCCCGAAGTAACATAACAACCGGCAACGCTACCCACTTTGGATATTTTGAATACTTCGCGAACCTCTACATTACCGATGATTTTCTCTACAACTTCAGGTGATAACATACCTTCCATAGCAGATTTTATCTCTTCGATTGCCTGGTAGATGATGGAATATGTGCGGATGTCAATTTCTTCGTTTTCTGCAATTTGTCTTGCTTTTGCAGAAGGTCTTACTTGGAAACCTACGATAATAGCATCGGAGGCAGAGGCCAATAATACATCGCTTTCAGTAATTTGGCCTACTCCTGAGTGTATAACATTCACGGCAATTTCCTCAGTAGAAAGCTTCAATAAAGAATCGGAAAGAGCTTCTACAGAGCCGTCTACATCCCCTTTTACGATTAATTTCAATTCTTTGAAATTACCGATGGCTAAACGTCTTCCAATCTCATCCAAGGTAATGTGTCGTTTTGTACGAATACCTTGTTCACGAATAAGTTGTAATCGTTTGTTTGCCAAAATTTTCGCTTCACTTTCTTCTTCGAATACAACGAACACATCGCCTGCGGTTGGTGCTTCTGAGAAACCTAATATTTTCACGGGAGCACTTGGGGGTGCCTCGTCTATTTTGCCGCCGCGTTCGTTGAACATGGCTCGTACTTTGGTGTAGAATGGTCCTGCTACTATATGGTCGCCAACTTTCAGGGTACCGTTTTGCACCAACAGGTTACACACGATACCTCTACCTTTTTCTTGGGTAGCTTCAATAACGGTTCCTTTCGCTCTTCGGTTAGGATTTGCTTTAAGTTCCATCATTTCAGCTTCCAGTAGAACTTTTTCTAAAAGTTTATCAATGTTCAATCCTTTTTTAGCCGAAATTTCTTGGCATTGGAATTTGCCACCCCAATCTTCCACCAAGATGTTCATGGCTGCCAACTGTTCACGAATTCGGTCTGAATTGGCACCGTCTTTATCCACTTTGTTAAGCGCGAAGATCATGGGTACCCCTGCTGCCTGGGAGTGAGCGATGGCTTCCCGGGTTTGTGGCATCACGGCATCGTCTGCTGCAATTACAATGATAGCAATATCGGTAACCTTTGCACCTCTGGCACGCATTGCGGTAAACGCTTCGTGACCAGGGGTATCTAGGAATGTGATTTTCTTTCCATTTTCCATGGTTACTTCGTAGGAACCAATGTGCTGAGTGATACCACCTGCTTCACCCGCAATAACGTTTGATTTACGTATATTGTCCAGTAATGAAGTTTTACCGTGGTCTACGTGACCCATTACGGTTACGATTGGAGCGCGAGGTTTTAGATCCTCTTCACGATCCACTTCATTGTCCATGGCTTCAATGGTAGACTCGGCATCTACGAATTCTACTTCGTATCCAAAATTATCGGCCACCAATTGGATGGTTTCTGCATCCAATCGCTGGTTGATAGATACCATCATTCCCAATTGAAAACACGAAGAAATTACTTGTGTTACGGCGATATTCATCATGCTAGCCAATTCGTTGGCGGCAAGAAACTCCGTAACTTTTAATATTTTGCTTTCTTGTTCTCTTAAACGTTCGTTCCGAGCCATTTCTTGGGCACGGGATTCTTTGTTTTGTTGCTTTATTTTTTGTTTTAAACCACGATTTTTACCAGCATTACCAATTTTCCCCATGGTGTTCTTGATTTTGCTTTGAACATCTTTTTGGGAAATTTCGGTTTTGACTTCAGGTTTTTTAAGGCCTGGGGTAAAACTTTGTTTTTCGTCTTGTTTGATTTTTTCTTGTACAGCAACTTTTTCAGTTCCTGCTTGCTTGCGTTTGCGTTTGCGTTTTTCACGCAAATCCTCACGAGCATCGCCAGCCAGTGCTTTAACTCCAGATGGAGCGGCGGGTAGGTTGATTTTGCCTAGTACTTTGGGTCCGGATAGTTTTTCGAATTTAGTTTCGATCTTTTCTACGTCCTCTTCTTCCGAATCATTTTCAATAGCAGTATTGGCTTCAACGGTCTCTACTGTCTTTTCAATTACTGTTTCTACTGGCTCCTCTACTACTTCTTTGGCTGAGGTTAACTCTTCCTTTTCAAGGGGCGCATCTTCGGTAACAGCAATTTCTTTTTCTACGACGTTAGATTCAGTTTTTTCAGGTTCTTTGGCAGGTGATTTTTTTGGATTTAAATCAATTTTTCCAAGGATTTTGGGTCCTGCTAACTCTTCCTTCCTAACTTCCGTTTTCTCGGGTATTTCAGCCGCAGCAGGTTCCTCGTGGACGGGTGCTGCTGGCGTGGGGGGGTCTAGTTTTGCCGGTGTGTTTTTTTCCTCTGCTTTTGGGGCAGGCGTTTTTGCTGCCGGCGGAGGAGGAGTTGCAGTTCCTTGTCTAATATCGCGTTGGGTTTTCAGCAATTTGGCCTCGTCCTTTGCGGCTTTATCTTTAGAAAATTCTTGGAGCAGTACATCGTACATCTCTTCGGAAATTTTCGTTGTTGGCTTTGGGGCAACATCAAAACCTTTTCCATTAAGGAAATCGGCTAGGGCCTGAGCACTTCTGTTGAGTTCGCTGGCTACTTTCGCTAAACGGTATTCCGCCATATTCGATTCAAAATTAGGTTATTCGTGATACAATTCCCAAGATTGCTGCAATTCCTTTGTATAAATTGCCCAATGTTGGTGGGGTTTGCCGATAGAAAAAACCGGGAATATGTATCGGCGTGATATTCCCGGTTTTGTTTGTTTGATTATTCTTCGAATTCGGAACGCAATATCTTTTGCACTTCGATGATGGTTTCTTCTTCCAATTCGGTTCTGCGCATCAAATCTTCCAAAGGAGTATTGATAACAGCTTTGGCCGAATCCAAACCAATTTTGCGGAATTCTTCGATGATCCACTCGTCGATTTCGTCTAAGAATTCTTCCAAATCCACGTCATCCTCGTCATTTAAGTTCTGGTTAGCTAATCGGTACACTTCAATTTGGTAACCGGTAAGTTTGCCTGCTAACTTGATGTTCTGTCCGCCTCTACCTATGGCTAACGAAACTTGGTCGCTATCCAAGTATACATCGGCTGTATTTTTGGTGTCGTTTAATTCGATACGTGATATAACGGCAGGTTGTAAAGCTCGTTGAATGTACAGATTGGTGTTGGTGGTGTAGTTGATAACATCAATGTTCTCGTTTCTCAACTCGCGCACAATTCCATGAATTCTTGCTCCTTTTACTCCCACGCAAGCACCTACTGGATCGATACGATCGTCATAACTTTCAACGGCTACTTTGGCTCTTTCTCCGGGTTCACGCACAATTTTCTTGATGGTAATTAATCCGTCTAGAATTTCGGGAACTTCCAATTCAAATAAACGCTCTAGGAATTCGGGTGAAGTTCTGGAAAGGATAATTTTCGGACTGCCCTTATCCATGTTTACATCGTGAATGACCGCACGGATGGTATCGCCTTTTTTGTAAATATCTCTAGGAATAAGGTGTTCTTTGGGTAGACTCAATTCGTTGCCTTCGTCGTCTAATACCATAATTTCTCTTTTCCAAACGTTGTACACTTCGGCGGAAATGATTTCGCCACGTTTGTCTTTGTATTTTTTGAAAAGTTCGTCTTTTTCTAGTTCGATGATTCTACTCATCAATGCTTGGCGGGCATTTAGGATGGATCTTCTACCAAAATCATCTAAGAAAACTTGTTGGATACAATCTTCCCCTACGGAATAATCGGGCTCCAAGGTTAAGGCTTCACTGATGGTGATGTGTAAATTTGGGTCTTCTACTTCGCCTTCTTCTACAATTAAGCGAAGGTGATACATCTCGATATCACCAGTTTCTGTGTTGATGATAATGTCGAAATTCGCATCGTTTCCGTACTTTTTCTTAAGGATGTTTCTGAAAACATCTTCCAACACACGCATCATGGTGGCGCGGTCTATGTTTTTAAATTCCTTAAATTCCGAGAAACTTTCTACGAGGTTGATTCCCAAGTCTTTGGCTTTGGCTTTCATGGTTATTTGAAACTTAAAATAATTGTTGCATGTTTAATGGTATCAAAATCAATTGCAATGATTTCGCTACGTGTCTTTTTCCCTTTTTCGGGTATGAATTTTTCCATTACTAAGGCAGGGAACTGACACTGAGGGAGTTCAGGAACTTCGGTTATCTGCGCTGGTGTTGCAATGGGCTGTGATGAAACAGCGGTTGTTTGAGTGGAAATTTCCTCGGGTTCCTCGTCAAATCGGCGGTGAACTTTCTTTTTGGGTTCGCGTTTGATTTTCGGTGGTTTTTGTAGTGACAACCACAATTGCCAAGATTCTTCCCACTGTTCATGAAGTAATTCTGGGGAATTGGCTACGTCAATCAGTTGGGCTTCAAACGTTGCATTATCCACGGTGGTAATAGCAAATTTTCTACCGCAGTGTTTTTTGAATTGTTTGGGATTGGTGAGCGGCCTATCGGCACCTGGAGAAGAAATTTCAAACGTGAATGGAGTTTCGTCGAAATCGCCCTCATCGATAAGTGTGGAAATATGACGGGTGAAGTCGGTTAGTGTTTTCATGTTTAGCGGAGCCTCGCTATCCATGAAAAATATAAAATTATTTTGTCCTTGGCGCTCCCTGCCGGTAAGGAAGATATCGAACGCGGATGCTTCGGACTCTACCATTAGGGAAATTTTATCGAACAATTCTTTCATGAGTATCCTGCTTAAAAATTTTGGTCAACAAAAAAGGGGACTGCTTTTGGCGATCCCCTTCAAGGTTTTCCAAGAAAGTTTTGCAAATATAGTGAAAAGTTGAATACTAAATCAAAAATTCGATGTATGTCTGTGCTGTAGGCTATTTAATCACTACAGCCCGGATGATTTTAATATCTTTTTCGGGTCTATCGTTTCTATCGGTTACAGTACTTTCGATGTAATCAAGCACACGATAGCCGGAAATTAATTTTCCAAATACCGTGTATTGTTTGTCGAGGTGCGGGGTACCACCCCAATTCATGTATCGTTTTTTTATCTGATCGGGAATGCTGCTGTACAGTGCGTCTAATTTTGGCTGACAAAGGGCTTGGACTTCTTTTTGAAGTTGGTCTAATGCTTCTTGGTTTCCGGTTTGACCGTAATATTCTCCACGTCTATTGTATTCGCTATTGGCAGGATCGGCGATAAAGTCTTGAAATACTGAATTTCCCATGGCAAGTTTCAACTCACTTTCAGAGTATGTGGTGCCCGATACTATAAAAAATTGAGATCCACTGCTTCGTTTCATTGGGTTTACTTGGTCTGCTTGCCTTGCCGCCGACAATGCTCCGCGGAAATGGTACAAGGTATCTTTAATCTCTGCCGGAATGGTATATCCTGGATCTCCATCGCCAAGCATGGTGCCTGATTTAGCTAATTTTGATTTGGGGTCACCGGTTTGAATCATAAAGTTCTTGATTACACGGTGGAATAATACACCGTCGTAGAATTTAGAGTTAACCAACTTCAGGAAGTTGTCGTGGTGAGCTTTTTGTGCGGGATTTAACGCAACGATCATGGTTCCAACAGAAGTAGTAATTTCAACTTTAGTCCAATTTGCAGGCGCGGTAGAATCACTCCAATCGATGGATTGGTTTGAACCGGTGGGTTTTGCATTTGAATCGTTGGAAAAGCTATCCATCAGATTAACAGAATTTTTGTTTCCACAACCTGCGGGAACAGTAAATGCCATTAGTGAAAATGCACAGGTGATTATTATTTCTTTTAGTTTCATTCGTAAAAATTTGTTTTCGAAAATAGGGTTAAAAGGTTAGTATTTCTTCCGATTCGAAATATTCAATGATATGCTGTCGCAATAAGTTTTCTTGTTCTAAATATGCCAAATTGGGCAGGGGTTTGGTGTTTTCCCAGACGGGCCATCCTTTTTTATTGAATCCCAGTTGGGTGTAATATCCAGAATAGCTAAGTACTTTACAGTTAGCAATATGCATGAGGTGTACTTTTTCTTCTTTGGTAAAATTTTTATCGGGAAGAACACCTAGTTCTCGAATGCCAATAAGGAAGAGAATGGCATTTAAATCAGGTTTTTTTTGAAAATTTTCTTCCACAAAGGCTAAAATTTTTAGCCACTTTTCTTTTATTTCTTGCTGTAGGGTAGGGGGTACTTTATCTTCAAAAATACTGGACATACTTTGGGTTTATTAAGGATTTAAACTAAGTTGCAATCGGTAAGGAAATGATTGCGAATGCGAAGTTCGTTAAATCAAATCAAATCTAACGTTAATTTTGTGCATATGTCTGCGGGCAGAAATTTTATTAATCAATTATTCGATAGGGCAAAAAATGTTTCGGATGTATTAACCGTAAAACATTTTCGAGCTATAAAATGGCAGGAGAGAACCTTGCGGAAGATGTTATTTAAAGCTAGAAATACAGCTTTTGGCCGGGAGTATGGATTTGAGGATTTGTTATTGGAAGCCAATCCGGCTGCGGCATTTCGGGCACGAATTCCTATTGTTACGTACGAAGGTATGCGTCCTTGGTGGCAAAGACAATACCAAGGCGAATCGGATATTACATGGCCTGGCAGTCCGAAGTATTTTGCGCTAAGTAGCGGTACCACGGCCGGAAGTAGTAAATATATTCCGGTTGGTGATGATCAATTGAAGGCGATAAAGAAGGCGGGATTACGACAAATGTTTGCTATTGCAAAAACGGATATTCCCAAGGATTTTTTCACCAAGCATTATTTGATGATTGGCGGGAGTACAGATTTGCAGTACAACGGATTTAATTACAGCGGGGATTTGAGTGGAATTACCATGGACAATGTCCCGTTTTGGATGGATTATTTCACCAAGCCTACGGATGAGATTAAGCGTGAAAAGGATTGGCACCAAAAGATAGACATCATGGTTAAAGAAGCACCTAATTGGGATGTTTCCATGATTGCAGGTGGACCGGCTTGGGTGAAAATGCTATTGGAAAAAGTAATAGCCCATTATGGATTAAACAATATCCACGAGATATGGCCTCATTTTAGTGTGTATTCCTGGGGTGCTGTTTCGCTTGCTCCGTACAAAGACCAAATAGATTCCATGTTGGGGAAGCCTATCATGTACTTTGAAACCTATTTGGCGAGCGAAGGGTTTATTGCCTATCAAAATCGATTGAATGCAGAAGGGATGACGTTGGCTTTGCGGAATATGATATTTTTTGAATTTATTCCGTTTGACGAGCAGCATTTTTCTGACAGTGGTGAACCTTTAGATCCATACTATGCGTTGGGTATTGCCGATGTTCAGGAAGGAATCGATTATGCTATTGTAATTACTACTTGCGGTGGTGCTTGGCGATATTTAATTGGAGATACTGTTCGATTTGTAAATTTGGATGCTTGTGAAATAAAGATTACAGGCCGTACAAAACAATTCCTTAGTATTTGTGGCGAGCATTTGAGCGTAGATAACATGAACGATGGAGTATTAACTACCGCTCAGCATTTCGGATTTCATTGCCCTGAATTTACGGTTAAAGGATATAAAAATGAACGGGGTGAAATGAGTCATCGCTGGTTTTTAAGTTGTGACAAACCTGAAATAGTATCTACGGGTGAGGAAGTAAAACACATTTTGGATACGAAATTGTCTGAATTAAACGATGATTATGCAACCGAAAGAAAGCACGTGCTAACCAACATGCATTTGCACTTGTTTCCTGAACAAGTATTTTTGGATTTTATGGACCGTAGAGGGAAATTGGGTGGCCAAGCTAAATTTCCGCGGGTGATGCCGGATGCTATGTATGCCGAATGGTTGGAATTTTTAAACGAAACGCAACCCAACTGGGGGGTATTGGATTAATTTCCAGTTATTGATATGTCGGAAAATATTGATTTAAATAGGGCCACGGAGTCTAGTTCAAATCATCAGCGGTTGGAGGACTTGGATTTTTTCGAGTTGGTTGCTGGTATCAACGAAGAAGATGCACTGCTTCATTTGCGAGTTCACGACGAGCTATCGGTGATAGCTAATTTGTGTGCTGCTGTTTTTGATCGAATGCAAGTAGGCGGTCGACTTTTTTACTTAGGTGCCGGTACGAGCGGTCGTTTAGGTATTGTGGATGCTAGTGAATGTCCTCCTACGTACGGTGTAGATTTTGATCGCGTGGTTGGCATTATTGCTGGGGGAGATGGTGCTATTCGCAGGGCCGTAGAATTTGCGGAGGACGATTGGGAGCAGGGCTGGTTGGATTTAGAATCGTATCAATGTGGGCCTAATGATGCGGTGATTGGCATTACGGCAAGCGGTAGAACTCCATACGTTTTGGGTGCTCTACAGCGATGCAAAGAACTTGGAATATTTACGGGCGGAATTGCATGCAACAAAGGCACAGAAATGGGGAGGTTGGCCGATGTATGCGTAGAAATTGCCACGGGTCCTGAATTTGTGACGGGGAGTACAAGAATGAAAGCAGGAACCGCCACAAAAATGGTGTTAAATATGATCACCACCTCGGTAATGATTAAATTGGGGCATGTAAAAGGCAATAAAATGGTGGATATGCAATTAACGAATTTGAAATTAATTGAGCGAGGAACAAGAATGGTAATGGATGAGACGGGCTTGGATTATAACGGTGCCAAGGCGCTTTTGCTAAAGGAAGGATCGGTTCGAAAGTCGATTGATTCTTTTAATGCCCACTAGGAATTCGATAAATCTGAGGTGATGGTGGATGGATTTAATCCTAGTAACTAATTTATTGCTAATTGTGTAAGATTTAGGGGGCCGGGGATATTATCTAGTTTTACAGGATGATCAATCAGGCTATGATGTCCCAGGTTTTATCGGCCAATAATCTTACGGTATGCAACCAAGATTGGTAGGGTAATTTATTTCCCCATTCGTATGGAGCAACCATCGAAAGCACTTGTGTTCCGTCTTCTTTTTGGTATAAATGGTAAACTCCGTGGATCACGGGTTCAAAATTGATATCTGCTTTGTAAATGGTGTGCGACACCTCCAAACGTTCTTCTATTGCTTTGGCTTGTTTGATGAGCAGTTCGGCTTGTTTTCGAAGCATGGAAATTTGCTGTTCTGCTTGGTGCTGCATGGACTCGTGGGCATTCGCTTTCAACAAGCGTTTGTCTACGGGTTCAATTTTAGGCGAGGTTACTGTAAGTGCATAGGGAGCTGCATGAAGTTCACCTTGGTATATGGCTTCCCGCAGGTATTTCGGTCTATGGTCTATCTGCGAGTTATCACCCTCGGTTTGGTTGGCTACTTCGGGCGGGTTGGGACTAAGATTGTCCAAACTGTCCGAAGCTTCGTTGGGTAGATTGTGCGGATTTTCCTGTGACATTTAGATAATGGAACAAACGAAGGGGATTTTCGTTTACTGAACCCATTTATTTTTCACTAGAATTTCGGCAATTTGGATGGCATTTGTAGCGGCGCCTTTGCGTAAATTATCTGCTACTACCCACAGGTTTACTGTGTTGGGCATGGAATCGTCTTTCCTGATTCGGCCTACAAACACTTCGTCTTTATCGTGGGCTGTGAGCGGCATCGGATACAGATTGTTTGCTGGTAGATCTTGAAGTACAATTCCAGGAGAATGGCTCAGAATCTCTTTAACTTCGTCTACGGTAAAATCTTTGTTGAACGATGCATTAATGCTCTCGGAATGTCCGCCAATGGTTGGAATTCGAACGGTGGTGGCTGTGATCCCAGTATCGGTTAACTCCATGATTTTCTTAGTTTCCTGCATCATTTTCATTTCTTCTTTGGTGTAACCATTATCCAAAAACACATCGATGTGGGGCAATACATTCAGATCGATGGGATGCGGATATACTTTGGGGCTGTTCAGACCCGCTCTTTCATCAAAAAGTTGTGTTACTGCTTTTTGTCCTGTACCCGTTACACTTTGGTAGGTACTTACTACAATTCTCTTCAATCCAAATCGATCGTGCAAGGGTTTTAGAGCAACTACCATTTGAATGGTAGAGCAGTTGGGATTGGCGATAATAAACTTGGATTTTTCTAAGTGGTGTGCATTCACTTCGGGAACCACCAAAGGAACCGTGGGGTCCATGCGCCATGCGGATGAATTGTCTATCACGTAAGTGCCATTGGAAGCAAATTTCGGAGCCCATTCTGTACTTACCGATCCACCTGCCGAGAAAATGGCTATGCTGGGTTTTAAACTTACTGCTTCCTCCATGGAAACAATAGGAATGGATTCGCCTTTAAATTGAATATGCTTACCTATGCTTGAATGCGAAGCAACAGGGATGATGGTTGTAGCAGGAAAATTTCTTTCCTCCAACAATTCCAGCATTTTGGAGCCTACTAAACCGGTTGCACCGACAACAGCAATTTTCATTCGATAATTAGTTAATTTAGAAGTTATTTATTGTTTGAATCTTTGCTGATGGAATCTTGTTGCATCAAGATATCAAATTCGTTTGCATGCGAGGTGCTGTCCGAAGAATCTTGAGTAACCTTTTCTTCTTCTGTAAATGCTCCTTCGGGATTGTTGGTGCACGATTGTTGTGAAATGCTAACTAGGGTTATCATCAACAAAACGAATAGCGAAATGAATATTTTCTTCATGGTATGCAATTTAAAATATGTCTAATAATTCAAAAAGTTCGGTAATTTTTTCAAAATTCTTTTCTCCCAAAACAACTTCGGGTTCACAATTAATACTAATTCCAGAGAGGCTAAGCTCTACAATTTTTTGTGGTTCGATTAACAGATCACTGACATTTACAATAGCATTTTCTTGATTTGGAATTAATTCCAGAAATGAGTATACATCTTGTATGTTCAGGGCTAGTAAATGGAAATAAACGTTGGTGTTTGGGTAGTTAGCAAAGCGATTAAACGCTAGGGTATTT
>JACCDP010023835.1_pt1 | contig 33162 bp, 49 predicted proteins | sample 7445841 | NCBI WGS metagenome assembly JACCDP01 (sample SAMN15323441, study PRJNA562643) | freshwater metagenome | isolation source: river surface water | place: USA:Blue River Watershed | collected 2017-08-17 | reverse complement strand
GCGTGTGCAAAGGTCTGTGAAGAACACGGAAAAGTGTGGGCTGAAAGATTCTTGCTTGGCTTTCAAGCAACTTTGGATGATGCCGCTGAAGCAATCCGAGCAAGAGGTGAAGCATGATTACACTCGCACTGATCGGCTTGGCCTTTGACATGGTGTGGCTTGATGAATGAAGCTCACCAAGAAGGCTTACAAGCCACCAAGCAACAGGCCATCGCCATCTCTGCACACGCTGCTTGCAGCCGAGGCCAGGGAGCTGCTGACCACATGGGAAGTGCTCAAGGACAAAGCCATGATCGAGCGACATTTGGCCAACATGGACAAGAAGTACAAGCCTGGCGCAGAGAAGCTGGTGAGGCAGTACATGCACGCGGTCAAGAAGTATGAGCGCAGTGCCAGTTAATGTCGTGCCATTTGAGCTGCCCAAGAAGCCAAGGGTCAAGCAAAAAGACGCGCCACCGGATCAGCGCAAGCTCGCGGTCATCCCAATCAGGGCTGGCACTGATGAGCGCTTGCATGGCGGCACTGTGCGCTGTCTGATCGTGCTCTGCAGCTTTTGCAACAGAGCTGGGTTGACATGGGTTGGCCAAGCAAAGCTCGCTGAGACGCTCAAGATCAGCCAGCAAGCAGTCAGCAAGCAGATGAAGCTGTTGATCAAGACAGGCTATGTCGAGATTGTCCGCAAAGGCTATCGAGGTGAGCGCACAAACACCATCAGGGTGATCTTTGATGAGTCCATCAAGACAGAGGACGCCATCGCACTGACAAGCTCAATCGAAGACACCAGGCCACCATCAATGAAGCATGAACAGGAGCAAGCCATGCAAGAAGAGATTGACCGCGAAGGTCAGAAACGCATCGCCAGCATGATCGCTGGCGCACTCAAACAACCAACCAAGAAGGAGCTAACCATGCCAAAACAAGGCGACACCATGGCAGTCAAGAAGATCAAAGAGGGGATGAAAAAAGCCAAACCGAAGGGCACTCATTCACAACCTCTAGGAGTTGTACAACAAGCAGTCTCAGAGAGTCCAAAAGAGACGCTCCATATACAACCTGGAGCATCAAATCCTACAACCTCTGAAGGTTGTGTCGAACACAAGAACAAAGTCTTTAAGGATAGTATTAAGGAGTCTAAGGTTAAGAATAATTTAAATAATAAAAGTCCTTATGGAGTTCTAAACAACTCCGAAGTTGTTGAACTCAAAGGTCACGGACTGACCGACGCGCAGATCGCGGACGCGCTGGACACGCTGCTGCCTGCGTACAAGGCCGAGGGTCTGACGCCGACATCGCGCCTGCTGGCTGACAGCATCATGCAATTGCATCGGGATGTGCGATGAGCCGATACCGATTCCGCGGGTTCTATGGCACCTACAAGCCACGATCACAGGTCGGTGTAGGCAAGGGTAGCCACTCGGTGCTTCAGCGCGTTGTAGGCCGTTTAATCGCATCTGTCCAAATCGCAGACGAGCGTATGGGTTTTGTACAGGTGTCTGCCGTGTGCGCAGCAGGGGGTATCGCAGCGTGTCACCCATGGGCGCGATCACGCAACAACGCGCCCGTCAACGCGCACGGTATCGCGCCGCGTCACGCTTGCGGACAAAGCGACCCTTTGCCCCCCTACCCCACACCTAGCGCTGCGGGGATCTGCCGCAATTTTTCCCCCACTTTTTCCCGCACAGGTACTTGTGCATAATTTGTATATCAACCAAAAGGAGTAAGACATGGCGTATGAGATGAGAGCTGGCAGCGGATCGCTGTTCAAGAATGACCGCAAGGAGAAGGAGACGCACCCAGACCTGAAGGGCAAGGTGATGCTGCCAAACGGTGAGGTGCGCTGGCTATCGGCTTGGAAGAAGACCACTGGTGCTGGCGCTGCGTGGCTGAGTATCAGCGTTGGCGAGCTGGTGCAGCCGATGACTGGCGGCAGCAATTTGCCTGGTGGTGGCGTGCCGCCGCTTGATGCGCACAATCAGGCTAAGGCCAATGCGTTTGTTGTGGAGACTGATGATGACATCCCCTTCTGACAAACAAACAGGTGGGCCAGCTTTCCCAATCGGGCTTGAAGCCTTTGGAGAAGGCAAGACTGGCATGACCCTGCGCGACTACTTCGCTGCCAAGGCGATGCAAGGTTTTAACAAGATGATGCGTGACTACGGATGGAGCGATGAAATCTTGCAAGAGCACGCCAAGCAAGCATACGCAATCGCAGACGCCATGCTGAAAGAACGTGATGGCCACTAAGTCAAAACTCAGTGAGCAAATCCCCAGCGTGAAAAACTGGGGTGGCATCAGGTCGGTTCAGCGCCGACTTGAGCGCAGCAGCACGATTGTCGCCAACCGTGAGGCTGTCGCCTACGCACTGCTGTGCATGGCTAACACCAAGCTGACTGACATCATGGAGTGGGATGAGATGGGGAATATCACCGTCAAGCCGAGCTCCAAGATACCAGAGCATGCGCTGCAGTCCATCAAGAAGATCAGCGTGAAGACCGACAAAGACGGCAACAACACGCTTGACATTGAGCTGTATGACAAGGTGGGTGTGCTGCGGTTGCTGGCCAAGGCTAGTGGCTTGCTGGACAACCCAGATGATGGCAATGACAAACCGAGCGTGATTGATGTGAATGTCATCTCGCCAGATCAAGCAAGGGGGGACGAATGAGTATTGAAGCAATGAAACAGGCGCTTGAGGCGTTGGAGTTGGCTAGGTCAACGCACGATGTCATGTTGTTGTCTGACCCGCCTCAACGAGCATGGAAATATCACGGAGTTGATTGGAAGTTGCTTTCGGCGGTTCAGCATTTACGCCAAGCCATCGCAGAGGCAGAGAAGCAAAAGCCACTATGCACTGCGGCAATGTTTGACGAGTGGTTCTTGGCAAAGAGTGGTCTTGACCCTAAGACACCTCTCTACACCCACCCACAACCAAAGCGTGAGTGCGACATGGGTGTGATGTGCATCGAATGCCCTGACGCACAACCAAAGCGTGAGCCGCTGACGGATGAGCAGATTCTTGCGGATGAAACGCTGCGCTATCACTTTGGCATGAATGGCGGTGCTGGGCCTGTATCGAGGAAAGGTAGAGCAGTTATTGCCGCAATCGAAGCCGCCCACGGCATTAAGGCTGACTGATGACCAAGCGCTCTGACAACCCGCTGTCGCCGTTCAACCCTGCGTACAAGTCGCCGATTGACTGGACTGAGCTGAACAAGGCTGCGACATACAGCAAGTCGCAGAGCAAGGTGGTCAACGACATGCGTGGCAAGGGCCGTGAAATATCGCTGGGCGTGCCGGTCAGTGAGAAGTCGGCGCTGCTGGCTGGTGACCCAAGGCGTTTCCATGTTGATGACCTGATGAAAATCTTAACTGCAAAGAAAGACAAAAATGGCAAGAACAAAAGAACAAAGTGACAAGGCCATTGCGCCAACCGGTCTAAAGCTCGACTTCAGCCAGTCGCCGGTGATCTACGACTTCATTCAATCCAATGCCTTCGTGCAGGGCTTGATGGGGCCGGTGGGGTCTGGCAAGTCATACGGCTGCTGTGGCAAGATTTTCATCAAGGCTGTGCAGCAAAAGCCTTCCCCAATTGACAACATCAGATACAGCCGCTGGGCCGTGGTGCGCAATTCATATCCTATGCTGAAGACCACCACCATCAAGACCTGGCTGGACTTATTCCCAGAGTCAACATTCGGCCCGATGCTGTGGACGCCGCCGATCACCCATCACATCCGACTGCCAGAGCGCGACGGTGCACCTGGCCTTGATCTTGAGGTGATCTTCTTGGCCCTTGATCAACCAAAAGATGTGCGCAAGCTGCTGTCGCTTGAGCTTTCAGGCGCGTGGGTCAACGAGGCGCGTGAGCTGCCCAAAGCTGTGATCGACGGCCTGACCCACCGCGTTGGCCGATACCCGACAAAGCGCGATGGCGGTGCGACTTGGCACGGCATTCTGATGGACACCAACCCCATGGATGATGACCACTGGTGGCACAACATGGCTGAGAAAGAAAAGATGACCGGCAAGTACGCTTGGAAGTTTTGGAAGCAGCCTGGCGGCGTGGTGGCCGTGGACACCGACGACTTGCCTGACATGCCAGAGGCCAACGACCACATTTTCAGCGCCGGCAAGTGGTGGAAGATCAACCCCAAGGCCGAGAATTTGAACAACCTGCCTTCTGGGTACTACCCGCAGATGCTGCTTGGTAAAAACTTGGACTGGATTCGCTGCTATGCGGGTGGCGAATACACCTATGTGCAGGAAGGCAGACCCGTCTGGCCAGAGTATGACGACTCGACCATGTCTGGCGACACTGTTGTTGACCCGACCGTGCCGATTCAGATCGGTCTTGACTTCGGTTTGACGCCTGCGGCCACCATTGGCCAGCGCATGCCCAGTGGCCAGTGGCAAATTCACCAGGAAATTGTGACATTTGACATGGGCCTTGAGCGTTTTGGCATGCAGCTGCTGGCCGAGTTGAACCAGCGCTACCCAAATCACCAGGTTTTGGTGTGGGGTGACCCCGCTGGCCAGGCGCGTGACGCCATTTATGAGGTGACGGCCTTTGAATTCCTGCGAACACTGGGCCTGCGTGCGCAGCCGACCGCGAGCAACGACTTCAAAGTGCGTCGCGAGGCGTCTGCAGCCCCCATGCAGCGACTGATCAAGGGCCAGCCAGGGCTGATTGTCAACCGCGAGTGCAAACTGCTGCGCAAAGCGCTGGGTGGCGGGTATCACTTCAAGCGTGTGGCGGTCGGCGCTGGCCAAGAACGCTTCAGGGACGCGCCAAATAAGAACGAACACTCACACATTGGTGACTCATTTGGGTACTTGATGCTGGGTGGTGGTGAATACAACCGCATGACCCGCACCCACCAGCTCGGCGGCCGGCCAATGCAGCAAACCGTGGCCAGCCTTGACTTCGATGTGTTTGGTTGATGTATATCTTGCGTATATCAGACCATTGCGCGCTGTACAGAATCCAATAGAATCGGTTGAAATTGAACTGCTGGGGTGCTAAATGAAACAAACTGTGAAGAACCGTGAAAAGCGTGCGTTGTTGAAAGAGGCTGCAGCTGATGGCCGTGGCAATGACAGCATGATGGCGCATGTGGCCAAGGGTGAGATTGTTGTGCCGGTTGATTTGGCAAATCACCCTCAAGTAAAGCAAATGCTTCAAAAAGGTTTTGAGGCGCTTGGCACGACCATGGAGCAGTTTACTGTTGGCCATGAGAAAAACAGCAGAAACCCTGAGACTGGTGAAGCTGAGTTTTTTAGGTTGCCTTCAGTTTCAATTGGTGGCATTGATTTAACCGGCACTCTTGTTGGCGCTGGTGTGGGTTACGCGCTCGGCCCAACATTGGGTGTGTCTGCGTTGGCCGGTGCTGGTGCTGGTGCAAAAGCTGGTGCAAGCTACGATGTCGCACGCGCATCATTGAGCAATGCGCAAAAGGCACGCGAGCAAGCAGCACAAGCGCAAGCTCAAGCTATTGAAGAAGCACGCAAAGCGCGTGAGCAAGCTGCATCTGAGGCGCAGAAAAGCCGTGAGGCCACAGCACTTGAGGCGCAAAAGGCACGCGAGCTGCAGTCTTCAGCGCTTGAGCAACAGAAAGCCGACGCAGCTGCGCGCCTTGAGCAGACCAAACTCAGTGCTGAGCAGCAGGCCAAGCTGATGCAAGACCTGACAGCGCAGCAGAGATCGGCTGCTGACCTGGCACAAGCCCAGCTTGCGCAGCAGCAAAAGCAATATGAAGAGCAAAAGCTCACCATGGAGAAGCAGGCAGCTGAACAAGCCGCAGCGCTTGAAGAAGAGCGCCGCAAAGTGGCACAGCGCGAGTCTGCGCAGATGACTGCACGCCGTCGCAGTGGCCGTCGCTCACTGTTGTCTGAGGCTCGACTCAACCCAGAGCTTGGCATCACTCAAGAAGAGCAGCAAAAAACCCTGCTTGGAGCGTAAGCCATGGCTGTCGCAACCGTATCGCAAGAGCAATACAACGAGATGCTGGCCAAGGGTCAGCCGATCCCCATTGGCTTGCAAGTTGCCGGTGGTGCACCAGCCGCGCCAGCTGCTGCTGCGGCAAAGGTTGACCCCAACACTGTTGATCCGGTCTACAAAAACGCTGTGATCGCGATGCAAGGCGCTGGCATTGCTGACGCTGAGATCACCAAGTTCTTGGAAGAGCAGAGCACCGCTGCAGCGCAGGCCGAGGCAGCGCGCCTGGCTGATGAGCAAGCCTTTGCCAAGGCACAAGCCGAGCTTGACGCGCTGGCACAGCAAGAGCGTGATGTGATTTTGAAGCAGCAGGCCGACTACGAGGCCATGCAAAAGCGCATGCAAGAAGAAGCCGCAGCCATGGCGGTGCAAGCCAAGGCGGAGCAAGAGCGATTGGCCGCTGAGAAGAAGGCATTTGAAGAGAGAGCTGCTGCCCAGGCTGAGAAAACACGCATTGAAACCGAGGGCTTTCAGCGCGCTGGCGCTGAGAGAGAAGTCGCACGCAAGAAGGCTGCACGCAGCACTGCGGCCAGGCCACTGCTGGCCGCTGCAACAGCCACCGGTGGACCACAAACGCTTGGCTATGGCGGTGGCATGAACGCTGGCGGCTCGCTTGGCACAACACAAACACTGGGAGTTGGATGATGAAGACAGACAAAGTCGAAAAAGTAATGAGCGAGTACAAAGCAGGCACACTCAAGTCAAGCTCTGGCGACAAGGTGACAAGCCGCAAGCAAGCCATCGCAATTGGCTTGTCTGAACAGCGACGCGCTCGCAAAGGCGGTCTGATGAAAGAGGTGAAGTCATGAAAGAGTACAAACAAACTGGCGGCATGCGTCTGACTGTTGAGCAGATCATCAAGCGTCAAGACCTGGCGCAGAAAAAGAAAGACGAATTTCAACAGCTCTATCAAGACGCTTATGAGTTTGCCCTGCCACAGCGCCAGCTGTATGGCATCTGGGAGGGTGGCAGCACAGGCAGCAAGAAGATGCAGCGCGTCTTTGACTCGACCGCCATCAACTCAACCCAGCGCTTTGCCAACCGCTTGCAGTCTGTTGTATTTCCACCACAGCGCAAGTGGTGTCGCCTTGATGCCGGCTTGGACATCCCATTTGAGCGACGCCCACAGGCGCAGGCCATTCTTGATTTGTATGGCGACAAGATGTTTGCAACGCTGCGCCAGTCAAACTTTGACATTGCCATGGGTGAGTTCTTGCTTGACCTGGCTGTTGGCACTGCAGCGATGATGGTGCAGCCTGGTGATGATGTCAGCCCGATCAACTTCATCCCCGTGCCGCTGTTCTTGGTGAGCTACGAAGAGGGCGCGAATGGCCAGGTGGACAATGTCTACCGTCGCCTTCGCATGAAGGGTGAGAGCATTCAGCGCCAGTGGCCAGATGCCAACATCGGTGCTGACCTGGCGCGCAAGATCGCAGACAAGCCGACCGAAGACATCGAGCTGCTTGAGGCGACCGTGTACGACCACAAGCGTGGTGACTATTGCTACCATGTGATTCACAAAGAATCAAAGTCTGAGCTGGTTTACCGTCGCAAGAAGTACAGCCCTTGGGTGATCAGCCGCTACATGAAAGTGGCCGGCGAGATTTATGGCCGTGGCCCATTGATGACTGCGTTGCCAGACATCAAAACGCTCAACAAGACCATCGAGCTGCTGCTCAAGAACGCATCGCTGGCTGTGTCTGGTGTGTACACCGCAGCCGACGACGGTGTGCTCAACCCCAACACCGTGAAGCTGACACCTGGTGCGATCATCCCAGTCGCTCGCAACGGTGGACCGCAAGGCCCAGCGCTGTTGCCATTGCCACGCTCTGGTGACTTCAATGTGACCCAGCTGGTTATCAACGACCTGCGCGCCAATGTCAAGCGCATCTTGCTCGACGAGTCATTGCCACCAGACAACATGAGCGCACGCAGCGCGACCGAGATTGTCGAGCGCATGAAAGAGCTGTCGCAGAATCTCGGCTCTGCCTTCGGTCGCTTGATCAATGAAACCATGATCCCCTTGGTGGCCAAGATCATGGAAGTCATGGACGAGCGCGGTTTGATCGACATGCCTTTGCGCGTCAACGGCCTTGAGGTCAAGGTCACACCACAGTCGCCACTGGCCAACGCGCAAGCGATGGACGAGATCAACGCTGTGCTGCAGTTTGCTCAGATGACCCAGACCATGGGGCCAGAGGGCATGGTGGCCGTTAAGTTTGGCGACACCATTGACTACCTGGGCGAGAAGCTGGGCGTGCCAGCAGCATTGCGCAACACCGCAGCCGAGCGTGCATTCCAGCTCGAGCAGCAACAGCGCCAGCAAGTTGAGGCGCAAGCTGCCCAAATGCAGATGATCCAAGCTGAAGCAGGGGCGCAGGCATGAGCTGGGATGAGCTTGAAGCTATCGGGGTAAACCCTGAAGATGTCAGAGATGTGAAGCAGCAGCGCGAAGATTTGGCGCGTCTGACGCTTCGCGTCTTTGCAAGTGAAGATGGCAAGAAGCTGCTTGAGTGGCTGAAGGCTGTCTATGTGGATGTGCCTATCGCAGTGCCAGGCGCAGACCCGTCACATGCCTTCTATGCCGAGGGGCAGCGAAGTGTGGTGCGGGACATTGAGGCACGCATCAACCTAGCAAGGAACCTATGACCGACCAAGCAACCGTCGAGCCCGCAGCAAGCGGCCTACTTGACAATGTGCAAGTGGAAGACAAATCACAAGCAGCAAACCCCCAGGCAGCAGACATCAGCCACAAAGCCGATGGCCAAGCTGTTGACACCGGTGCACCCAAGGCCAAGCCTGAATATCTGCCAAACAACTTTTGGGACTCAGAGAAGGGCGAAGCCAACTATGAGGCCATGGCCAAGTCGTGGACCGACCTGCGCAAGACCATCTCGCAGGGCAAGCACAAAGCCCCTGAAGACGGTGAATATGACACCAGCGTGCTGGCCGAAGGCGTTGACGCAACGGCTTTGACCGACTATGCCAAGAAGTGGGGCTTGAGCCAGGCTGCCTTTGAAGAGCTGGCATCGCAGACCAATCAGCTCGCAGAGCAGGCAGCTGGCCCAGCCATTGACTCAGCAGCCGAGATGAAGCAGCTTGGACCCAATGCCAGCGCCATTCTTGAGGGCATGGTCAACTGGGGCCGTGGCCTGGTGAACAAGGGTGTTTGGTCAGCCGATGACTTTGAAGAGTTCAAAATTATGGGCGGCACAGCTCGCGGCATCAACGCTTTGATGAAAATTCGTGAGGCGTATGAGGGCCGTTTGCCGGTTGACTCGATTCAAATGGAAGGCGCACCAAGCAAAGATGATTTGTATGCCATGGTGCAAGACCCCAAGTACAAGACCGACGCGGCATACCGTCAAAAGGTCGAGCGTTTATTCCAGCAAACAATAAAATAAATTTGCCAGGAGCCATTGACCCGCCTTTGTGCGGGTCTTTTTTTGTCAAAAAATCAAAAGCACCATTGCACTGTTGTAAAAAAACCATACAATCGCGGCAAGGCCCACCGAGCAATCGACCCTTGCCGCAGCGGATGCTGACGAGTGGCTGGCGCAAGCAGCAAGCAACGGCCCTGAGTTTTCAGGCTAACCAGAGCGCTAAACCCTGATCAACAAACTCAATGAGGTATCAAAATGAGCGTTTCTCTTTCTAACGCGTTTGTGACACTCTTTGACGCTGAAGTGAAACAAGCCTACCAGGGCAAAGCAATGCTGGTTGGTGCTGTTCGTCAGCGTCGTGGTGTCGAAGGTTCGACCGTTAAATTCCCTAAAGTTGGTGCTGGTGTCGCGACTCCCCGCGTGCCCCAGACTGATGTCACTCCCATCAACGCTTCTTTCAGCCAAGTCACTTTGACACTGGCCGACTGGAACGCTGCTGAATACAGCGACATCTTCAGCCAAGCAAAAGTCAACTTTGACGAGCGCCAAGAATTGGTGCAGGTTGTGGCAGCTGCCATGGGCCGTCGTCAAGACCAAATGATCATCGACGCTTTGACCGCATCAAGCACCAGCTTGACCGTGAGCAATGACATCGGTGGCGCTGACACCAACTTGAATGTGGCCAAGCTCCGCGAAGCCAAGCGCTTGTTGGACAAAAACAATGTGGACCCAGGTGATCGTCACATCGTGATCCACGCCAACAGCTTGGCCAGCTTGCTGTCCGAGACTGCTGTGACTTCTTCGGACTTCAACAGCGTCAAGGCTTTGGTGCAAGGCGACATTAACACCTTCTTGGGATTCACTTTCCATGTGATGGGTGATCGCACTGAAGGTGGCTTGGCCATCGACGGCAGCAACGACCGCACCGTGTGGGCTTTCCACAAGACTGCTGTTGGCTACGGTGAAGGCATCGGCATGCGCACCGAAATTAACTATGTCCCCGAGAAGACCAGCTGGTTGGTTAACGAGATTTTCAGCGCAGGTGCTATCGCCATCGACGCTGCTGGTATCGTTCAAATCACTTGCCGCGAATCTTGATCAACTAAGGAGTAAAGAATCATGGCATTTTCTAGCACTGGTTTTGCAACCATCGCGGCTTCTAAGCGTGGCAACGCCCCTGGCGTCTACGCTTACAAGACAACCGACAGCATCGCAACTGTCAACACTGAAGGTTATTTCAACTCCTTGGCTTCGATCTTGGAAGTTGGCGACCTGATCTACTGCGTGACGAGCACTGGTTCAACCGCAGTGGCCACCTTGGTGTATGTCTTGTCGAACACAGGTACTGTGGTCGATGTGAACGACGGCACAACCTTGGCCAGCACTGACGGCGATTAAATATAATTGTTGTCAAAAGGTGGGCCAGCTTTCGGGGGTTCTCGGGGGCTGGCCTTTCTCACATTGAGGGGTTCACATGGCTGCAGGCGATACAGGAATTTCAATCTGCTCAGACGCTTTGATCATGTTGGGGTCGAAGGCGATCTCATCATTCAATGACGGCACTGACGAGTCAAGCACTTGTGACCGACTCTACCCAGACATCAGAGACTCTGCGTTGGTCATGTACCCGTGGAGTTTTGCTACAAAGAAAATCAAGCTCGCACGCTTGGTGACCACACCGACAAGCGTGTGGCGATACGAATACCAACTCCCAGGCGACAAGCTCAACAACCCCCGCGCTGTGTATGCGTCGGCCAATGTTGGTGAGCACCCGCACAAAGACTGGGACATACAAGGCGACCGACTGCTGACAAATCTGCAAGAGGTCTACATTGATTACCAATTCAGCGTTGGCGAGTATGCGATGCCGCAATACTTTGTGCAGCTGCTGAAGTACATGATGGCTTGGCACTTGGCCATGCCGATCACCGAGCAGTCTGACCGTGCGCAATACTGGCAGCGCGTTGCTGTTGGTGACCCTGCAGAAAATGGCCGTGGTGGGTATTTCCGCACAGCCATGCAGATCGACGGCCAGAGCCGACCAAACAATGTGCTTGAAGATCACAGCCTTGTCGCAGTGAGGAACTGATGCCACGCTTTGTTGACATCCAAACCAACTTCAGCACGGGCGAGCTGGACCCATTGCTGCGCTCGCGGGTTGACCTGGCGCAGTACAACAACGCTTTGGCCAAGGCCACCAATGTGGTGATCCAGCCACAGGGTGGCATGCGTCGTCGCCCTGGCACAAAGTACATGGCAGAGCTGCCAAACACCAGCACAGCAAGCGCAGCCAACGGTGTGCGCCTTGTGCCGTTTGAGTTCTCTGTTGACGACAGCTACATGCTGTGCTTCACGCACAACCGCATGTATGTGTTCAAAGACGGTGTGCAGGTGACCAACATCAACGGTGGTGGCACTGCGTATCTGACAACCACCATCACCGGTGCGATGCTGAGTCAGCTGTGCTGGACCCAGTCTGCAGACACCATGATCTTGGTGCATGAAGACTTGCAGCCACAGCGCTTGGTGCGCGGTGCAAGCGACAGCAGCTGGACAATCAGCAGCATCACATTTGACACAGTCCCAAAATATTCGTTTGACCTGCGTGTGTTTGAGCCGCAGGCATCAATCACGCCAAGCGCTGTGAGTGGCAACATCACGCTGACAGTGTCTGCCTACACCGGTGACACAGGCAACTTGCAGGGTGCGACAACAACATCTGTCACACTCAAGTCTGCGGCAAGCAGCACCAACGACATTTATGTTGGCATGTGTGTGCACATGACCACCGGCACACAAGCTGGCAAGGCGCGCAAGATCACAGCGTACAACGGCACAACAAAAGTGGCAACAACATTCCCCGCTTGGGATACAGCGCCAGTCAGTGGTGACTCATACAAGGTCGTGCCATTTGCGCTTGAGTCTGTCAATCAGTATGTCAACGCTGTGCCGCAAGGCCGCGCTCGCATTATTGAGTTCATCAGTGACACACAAGTGAGCGCAGTCACTGAATACCCATTCTTTGACACAAGCGCTCGCACTGTTGGTAATTGGTCTGTTGAATGCTTCTATGAAGATGTGTGGTCAAGCACCAAGGGCTGGCCACGCACTGTGACATTCCACGAAGGCCGGTTGTACTTCGGTGGCAGCAAGTCTCGCCCATCAACAATTTGGGGCAGCAAGATCGGCATCTTCTACGACTTCGTGCCAACGCAGTCACTTGATGACGACGCTGTTGAGGCGACGCTTGACACCAGCCAGCTCAATGTCATTGTTGACATGATCAGTGGCCGCGACCTGCAAGTGTTCACAACCGGTGGTGAGTTTTATGTGCCGCAGTCTGGCACTGATCCGATCACCCCGCTGACGCTGACATTCAAGGCTGTTTCGCGCAATGGCACAAAGCCTGGCATTCGCGTGCAGTCGCTTGAGTCCGGCTCGGTGTATGTGCAGCGCCAGGGCAAGTCGGTCAACGAGTTCTTGTTTTCTGACAGTCAGCTGACCTATGTGACACAACGCATCTCGCTGCTATCTGGCCACCTGCTCAAGACGCCAAGCCGCATTGCGCTGCGTCGCGGCACAAGCACCGACGAGGGCGACTTGCTGGTGATGACCAATGCCGATGACGGCACAATGGCTGTCTTCAGCATCATGCGCTCGCAGCAGATCACAGCGCCATCTGAGTTCATCACTGACGGTGAGTTCAAAGATGTGGCCATTGATGTCACTGACATTTACACCGTGGTCAAGCGCACATTCAACGGCACTGCGCGCTACTTTGTTGAGCTGTTTGGGTACAGCTATTTCACAGACTGCGCGTTTGTTGGCGGCGCTGCTGCCAGCAAGTCAAGCCTGCCACATGAGGGCAAAGCGCTCAATGTGATTTGCGATGGCGTGCCACAGAGCAATGAGACTGTGAGCAGCGGGTCGGTGACATTTGACCGCGCCAGCTCAACCAGCTATGAGGTGGGTCTGCCATTCACTGTGTATGCCAAGACAATGCCGGTCGAGATCAAGCTGCAGACTGGCACGCGCCTGGCATTCAAGAAGCGCATCACTGAGATCAACGCTGTGGTGGATGACACCCAGCACTTGAGCTTGAACAACAACCCAGTGCCATTCCGCACTTTTGACAACCCGCTGCTTGATGACCCTGAACCAGAGTTCACCGGCATCAAGCGTGTGAACGGTGTGCTGGGTTATTCGCGTGAGGCTGCGGTTGAGGTGTCGCAGTCGCTGCCTTTGAAGATGACGCTGCTTGGCCTTGAGTACAAGGTCGCTGTGTCTGGGGGTACATGATGGCTGACTACTACGAAAACAACGGCACGGTTTCAAGCGACTCGACCTTTGACTGGACGGGTCTTGCTGAGACTGGTGGCAAGCTGTTTACAGCTGTGCAGGGTGGCATCAACACCGCTGCGCCATACGCTGCGCTGTTGACAGACATGGCCAAGGCCGAGTCACAAAAGGCTTCGGCTTACTACACTCAGGGTTTGTACGAGGTGCAGGCTGCTGACACGCTGCGCCTGGCGCAGATCAGAGCCGACCAAGATGAGAAGTATGCAAACATTCAGGCTGGCCGCAAGCTCAAGCAAGCCGAGATGCAGGCGGTCAACTACACCATTGCCGGCAACACATTGCTGCGCAACATGGAGCGCGCCAACGCTGCTGTGCGAGCACGCGCTGCTGCCAACGGCATCGTCTACAGCGAGGGGTCTGCAGCGGGCGTGCAGGCCGAGAATGTGGCCGCGACATACCGAGATGTGGGTGTGACCAATTTGAACGCTCTGACGGCCCGTTTGCTGGGTTTTGAAGATGCCTCTGCCATGGTGCTCGCAGCCAAGGAGCAGAAAGAGCTGACAATGAATGCAGCAGAGACACAGGCCAAGCAGATGCGTTTGGCTGGTGAGTTTGCTGTCAAGAGTGGTGGATTACTTGCTGGCGCTACACTGACAACAGGCGCGCTTGAATTTGCCAAGACCGTTAAAAACCCATTTTCATGAGTTGAACCATGGCAGACTTACCACTACTTCAATCCGGTCGCGTTGAGAATGTTGGCATTCCTGGCGCGGTCTTGCCGCAGGTCAACGCACCGCAGGTGGACTATGTCGGCCTCAAGGCCGCAGCCAACTACCAACAGACCCTGACCCAGCAGCTCGACCGCTTGAGCAGCACGCTGTTTGGCATTGCCAAAGAGTCAGCGCAAAAGGCTGGCATGCAATATGTGGCTGAAAACAAAATCACTGACGAGCAGCTGCGCGCTGCGCGTGAGGGAGATGTCACGCCATTGAAATTGGGTGGTTCATTCAATGTGTACGACGAGGCTGTGCGCAAAGCACGCGCCTTTGAAATATCAAACATTTTTGAAATTGAAGCCAGGTCAAAACTGTCAACGCTGTTGACCGCAGTTGAGCAGGGTGGCGCGACAACCGAGCAGGTGAAGAACCAGATCGGCGTGATGATGGACGGCTTCAGCCGCAGCTTGGTCAATGTGGACCCAGAGGCATCGCTGAAATTCCGCGCCACCATCTCAACCATGGGCAACACCGTGCTGGCCAAGGCAGCTGAAGAAGAGATCAAGCTGCAAAAGCGCCAGCGCCTGGTGAAGTTCGACGCAGACTTTGACAACAGCGTGCGACTGCTTGAGGCGTCAATTGCCCGTGGCTACTGGGTTGACCCTGAGACACAAGGCGTGCGCTCGGTTGAAGACTTGGCCAATGTGTACCGCGAGACAGTCAAAAACAGCGCTCTGTTGATGACAGACCCAGCGTTGCAAAAAACATACAGTGACAAGTTTGAAGCTGCGTACAAGGCCGCACGCATTGGCGCGGTGTCGAGCTTTGTGACAAGCGCTGAGTTTGGCACTGACTTTGAGCAGGGCTTGGCTAGGCTGCGCGTCGGTGATGTTGGCAAGATGAAAGATGTCTTTGCCGGCATGAACTACGATGACAAAAAGGTAGTGGTCGCTAACTTCATGCTTGCCAACAACCAAGTCATTGACACGCAGAATGCCAAGCGCGCTGAAGAAAAGCGTGCTGGCGAAGCTCAAGCGGTGAGCTTGCTGACACAGATTTATGCGCTGCCTGACGGTGACCCCAAACGCAAGTCGCTGGCAAACCAGCTCGCTGGCGTGGCCAGATCAGCACCAGGCGCTGTGCCATTTGGTGTGCTCAAGGACTTGATGGACACCAACAACGGTGGCAACGCTCAAGCTGAGTTCAACCTGATCAACGGCATTTACAACGGCACGATCAGCAGCGCTGATCAGATTTGGTCAAGGGTTGGCGCTGGCGGCATCAACGGCAAGCAAGCGCTCGGTGCGCTCAAGCTGCTCAACACTGAAGACCGACGCGACAGCCAAGAGCTTGACCGTGGCTTGTCACGCTTGGCCGGCATCCCGACCATGCCTGGCCAGGTGACTGTCATTGACCCCAAGGGCGTTGAGTTTGAGCGACTGCAAAGGCTGCGCGCTGATGCGCTTGAGATTCAAACGCAAGCGCTGCGTGATGGCAAGGTGATCACACCGCGTCAAGTGCTGACACAAATTGAGACAGACCTTGAGAAGAAGCGCAACAGTGAAGAGGCCAAGGCTGCACGCAAGCAGCTTGATGACTTTGCCAAGCGACCCGATGGCAGCTACAAGCCTGGCCGTGATTGGATTACTGGGCCAGTTACCAGAGAAAGTCTGCCAGCATTGCGTCAAAAGGCTGGCAATGATGCAAACAAATTGCGACAAGTGGCCGAGATTGAAAGGCTGCTTACCAAGTCTGAAGGGAATCAGTAATGGCTTACAGCCCGATTGAAGACAAATATCTGTCAGTGCTGACATCGCAGCAATTCCCTGACATGCCTGCAGAGCCGGTGGCCACTGAGCCGTCTGTTGACGGTGTGCAGTTGGCCATGGGTGGAAGCGGTGCTGGCAAGGGTCGCACAAATGCGCCAATGAGTGATGTTGCAACCGGTCTGTTTGATATGGGTGCTGCCACTGTCAAGGGTGCAGCCCAGGGCTTTGCTGGTTTGCCTGGTGACCTAGAAGGCATCGGGCGTTTGCTGCTGGACAAGATGGGCGTTGCTGTAAGCCAAGACACAGTGCTGCCAAAAACTGATGAGATCAAGAAGTGGCTTGATCAAAATGTGGGTCAAGTTGGCACTGGCAAAAACCCGTATGAGTCAATCGGTGAGGTGACTGCGCCAGCTGGCCAAGTAAAAGCCGTCAAAGCTGTTGCAAAATCAAAGAAGGCAACTACAGCTGCAGCAACAACCGCACCAAGCGCAACGGCGCAGGACAAGGAGAACAAATAAATGGCGATCCAATCACTTGACCAACGCTTGGAAGGCATGCTGCCTGCTGCACCGGCCACAGCCGCAGCGCCAGAGGTCCAGCTTGAGCCGATGCCTGGTGCAGACGCTCCCCCAGATCAACCAACTGAAGACACCGCAGAGGCCGGCACACCGGCCATGTCTGAAGGCGTCCAGGTCGCTGGGCCTGTTGACGCTGCGCTGCGCCAGCTGATCACCAAGCAGGGCGCAAAGGCAGAGCGTGCGCTTGTGCCTGACGCTGCGCGTGCTGCAGCTGGTGAGTTGCCAGAGGCGACCAAGGCTGGCCGGTTCAAGCTGATTCAAGAAGCTGACCAAACCCTGACAGACAAAGTGACTGGCGCTGTGAAAGCGCGCAAAGCCGGTGGCGCTGAGATGCGCACCGGCAAGCCAAGCCCAAGCGCTGAAGAGGTGGCCATGGGTGTGGTTGAAGAGCCGTTCAACCTGGCGCGCTACCAGACCGACGACGCTGCAGCCATTGTGGGTGGCGTGGCCGACGCGCTGCAGATCAAGACCAAGGCTGTGACATTTGATGAGATCAAATCAAAGGCCGCAGAGAACGGCATCAGTGAGTCATTCCTGACCCGCTTGGTGGGCAATGATGGCCGCATGATGGCCAACGCTGTTGAGACATACAAAGCGCTTGAGGTGCTTGAGTCTTCAGCCAATGAGCTGGACTCGCTTTTCAAGTTGGTCAACACCGGCAACGCCACCGATGTGGACAAGCTCAAGCTGCGCCAGCAGATCGCATTCCACGGCCTCATTCAAAAAGGCGTCAAGGGCATGCAGACTGAGACAGCCCGTGCGCTGGCTGTGTTTCGCATCCCACGCGAAGGCAACGCCGCTGTAATCAAACAAGTGCTTGAAGAGTACGGTGGTGATACAGCTTTGGAAAGTATGGCCAAGTCTTATCTGGTGCTTGAGTCACGCGCAGCTAAGAATGCGATGATTGAAAAGTCAATGATGTCTGGCGTCCAAGATGTCTGGTTCACCACCTACATCAACGGGCTGCTGTCGTCGCCCGTATCGCATGCAAAGAATGTGGTGTCAAACTCCATGTTTGGTTTGTACCAAATCCCTGAGCGTTTGATGGGTGCGTTCTACAGCAATGTGCTGCCACCTGGTGTGCGCAGCTGGAAGGCGCTTGTGCCAGGGTCCGACGCTGACAAGATCGCCTATGACGAAGCGCTCACCATGGTGCAGTCGCTGCGCAATGGCATTACCGAAGGGTTGCAGCTTGCGTCAACAGCTTGGAAAAACAACCAGCCCAATGACTTGATGAGCAAGATTGAGGCACAGCGTGGTCTTGACACGCCACCGATCAGCTCTGCAGCCATGGGCATCGAGCCGGACAAGTGGCTGGGCAAGGCCATCGACTACTACGGCACAGCCATCACTGTGCCTGGCCGTGCGTTGATGACTGAAGACGAGTTCTTCAAGGGTGTGCTGTATCGCATAGAGTTGAACACCCAGATCACCCGTCGCGGCAAAGCGGTCTACCGTGAAGCGATTGACGCTGGCATGTCTGAGTCTGAGGCCATGGCCAAGGCGCAGCTTGAGGTCGAGGGTTTATTCTCTGCCCCGCCACGCGACCTTGACGAAGCAGCTGTGCAGTTTGCCAAGCGCGGCACATTCACAGCCGATTTGCCACCTGTTTTGCAAAAGCTGCAGCAAGTCTTCAATCACCCAGCGCTCAAGGTGGTCGTGCCATTCTTCAAGACGCCGGCCAACATTGGCTTGAGCGTGGTGGAGCGCACGCCATTTGCACCGCTGTCATCACGCTGGCGCGAAGAGATGGCGCAGGGTGGTGTGTACCGCGACATGGCTTTGGCCAAGGTGACGCTCGGCTCTGCGCTGCTGGCCACATTCGGCGCGATGTCTGCTGAGGGTTTGCTCACTGGCCGTGGCCCAGAGCGCAAGGCAGACCGCGAGGCTTTGATGCGTGACGGCTGGCAGCCATATTCGATCAAGATGGGTGATGCTTACTACAGCTTCAACGGCATGGAGCCGGTCAGCGCGTTGCTGGCCATTGCTGCAGATTACGCCGAGTATGCCCGCCATGAGCCGGACGCCAGCAAAGTCGAGCAGGTCTTTTTGGGTGCGACATACGGGTTGTATGAGTACCTGAAAGAGCAGCCATACCTGCAAGGCGCGGCTGACTTTGTGAAACTCTTTGGCTTGAATCAACAAGGTTCTATTGACGGCAAGAAAGTCATTGACGGCTTGGTCAAACAGTTTGGTGGCTTCGTCATTGGCGGCTCGCCTGCTGGCGCGTACAGCTCGCTTGTGGCTGGCATCGAGCGCATGCTGGACCCAACCGCACGCGACACTAGGGCAAACCCTGATCTACCCATGGGTGTGCGTGGGTTTGTTGAGGCGTTCAACAAGTACCGCAGCCGTCTGCCTTACTTCAACCAGGAGCTGCCTGAGTCGCTCAACTTGTGGGGTGACCCGATCATGCAGGGCCAGGGCAAGCCATGGGAAATTGTGCTGCCAACCAAGGTCAGCCCTGCCCAGTTCTCTGAGGTTGACGACGCGCTGGTGCGACTCGGTTCACCGGTCGGCATGCCAGAGCGCAAGATCGACGGCATCGAGATGGAGGCTGCGCAATACAACCGCTTGCTGACCATCTACGGCAAAGAGCTGCCATCGCGTCAAGCCATCTTGCAGACAATTCAAACGCCAGGCTTCGATCTGCTTGCACTTGATGATCAACAAAAGGCAATTCAGTCTGTGCATTCCAAATACATGGACGCTGCCAAGCGCCAGCTCAAGGCTGAAGACCCAACGCTGTCGGCAAAAATTCTTGAGCTTGATGAGCTAAGAAAAGCCAATGGCCTCTATTACAAACCATAGTAAAACCGTACAATTTCCAATAGGAAGGACTGAATCATGGGCGTGCCTATTTCCAATGTGACTCGCAGGGTTGTGTATGAAGCCGACGGCACTGGCCCGTACAGCTTCAGCTTTGAGATTCTTGCAAACACCGACATCGCTGTTTACAAAGACGACGCGCTGCTGACTCTGACCACCGACTACACGGTGACCATCAACGCCAACGGCACGGGGTCCATCACGCTGACCGCATCGCCAACCGGTGCAGATCAGATCGCCATTGTTGGCAACCGCACAATTCAGCGCACGACAGACTTCGTGACCGGTGGTGACTTCTTCGCCAACACGGTCAATGATGAGATGGACCAACAGACCATCTTTGCCCAGCAAAACGCTGAAGGCTTGGGCCGCGCATTGCAAGCGCCACAGACTGACCCGACCACCATTGACATGACCCTGCCCCGTGCGTCTGTGCGCGCAGGCAAGGTGCTTGCGTTTGACTCAAACGGCGACCCAACAACCGGTGAAGTGATCGGTGACTTTCGTGGCAACTGGACATCAGGCACAGCGTACAACAAGCGCGACATTGTCAAAGATACCAGCAACAGCAACATCTACTACTGCAACACAGCACACACTGCCAGCGGCTCGCAGCCGATCAGCACAAACGCTGACTCTGCAAAGTGGACTTTGATCATTGATGCCGAAGCCGCATCCGATGCGCAAGAGGCTGCTGAAGCTGCACAAGCTGCTGCTGAAACCGCAGAGACAAACGCAGAGACAGCTGAGACAAATGCCGAGACAGCGGCCACTGCTGCTGCGTCAAGCGCGTCTGCTGCCAGCACATCAGCCAGCGCTGCGTCAACATCTGCGACCAACGCTGCAAGCTCGGCCAGCACAGCAAGCACTGCGGCCACAAACGCTGGCAACAGCGCAACAGCTGCTGCGTCATCGGCATCATCGGCCAGCAGCTCTGCCAGCTCTGCCAGTACATCGGCCACCAATGCGGCCAGCTCTGCGTCATCGGCCAGCACATCTGCCAGCAACGCGAGCACATCCGCAACAAACGCAGCGAGCAGCGCGTCAAGCGCCAGCACCAGCGCGAGCAACGCTTCAACAAGTGCAACAAACGCAAGCAACTCAGCGACGGCTGCTGCCACCAGCGCGACCAACGCCGGCAACTCTGCAACTGCTGCAGCAAGCTCTGCGTCTGCAGCTGCGACAAGCGAGACAAACGCTGCGGCCTCTGCTGCCTCTGCTGCCTCTGCGCTTGACAGCTTTGATGATCGCTACCTGGGCAGCAAATCATCTGACCCAACTGTTGACAATGACGGCAACGCTTTGTTGACCGGTGCGTTGTACTACAACACCACCACGCAGACCATGAAAGTCTACGACGGTGCAAACTGGATCACCGCAACAGCAGCAGGCACAACCGCGCTGTTGACATACAAATATGTGGCCACCGCTGGCCAGACCACATTCAGTGGCGCTGCGTCTGTTGGTGGCACACTGAGCTACACCAGCAACAACATCATTGTGTTTGTCAACGGTGTGTCATTGGACAGCACCGATTACACAGCGACCAACGGCACAAGCGTGGTGCTCGCATCTGGCGCTGCGTTGAATGACGAAGTTGTGATCGTGGCATTCAAGTCATTCACCGTGGCTGACACATACACCAAGGGTGAGGTTGACGCATTCGCTGTCAAGCTGACTGGCGCGCAGACTGTCGCTGGTGTCAAGACATTCAGCAGTGATGTGGTTGCCAACGGTCTAACAGTAGGCCGAGGCGCTGGCTCAGTAGCTACAAACACCGCTGTTGGTGCTAGTGCTTTGAGTGGTGGGTCGCAAACTGGTATTCAGACCACTGCTATTGGTGCAAATGCACTTGCATTAAACACTTCTGGCAACTATGGAGTCGCCGTTGGTTTTGATGCGTTAGCTGCAAACACATCTGGCGCAAACAATACTGCGCTTGGTCGCAGGGCGCTTTACAACAATACAACAGGCTCAGACAACCAAGCGGTAGGTTTTAACGCATTATTTACCAATACAACAGGTGCAAGCAACACAGCAATAGGGTCAAACGCCCTGACATCCAACACCACGGCAAGCAACAACACAGCCGTGGGTTATCAGGCTAGATATCTTGGGACAACTGGAGCAAATAACACTGCTTTAGGTCGCTCCGCAATGGAGAACGCCACCACAGGTTCAGGTAACACTTTTATTGGCTATGTTGCAGGAAGTCAAATAACAACAGGCTCTAACAACACAATTCTTGGTAGCTACAACGGCAACCAAGGCGGCTTAGACATTCGCACAGCAAACAACTACATCGTGCTGTCTGATGGGGATGGGAATCCTTGGGTATATCACAACTCAAGTATTGGTTTGAACCTTCGCGGCGCTGACACTAGCGATACAAGCGGCATTAGTTTTAGAAACAGCGCAACAACAAAATACTGGGGCATCGCCACAAACTATGCTGATTTCTTCATCGCTGATGCAGACTTTTCGCACTACGCTAGAGTAAGCCAAAACTTCACGGCTTGGTCGTTTGGTTCAGATCGAAGAATCAAGACAAACATTTCTGACATCGGTTATGGTCTTGCTGAAGTGATGGCTATCCAGCCACGGCAGTTTGACTACATCGCAAGCGGTAAGCACGACATTGGCTTTATTGCACAAGAATTGCAATCTGTTATTCCAGAGGCAATTACTGGTAGCGAAGTTGAATATTCTGATTCAGATACACCACAAGAACGAGCATCAAAAACGATGGGCGTTTCAAAAGATATTCTTATCCCCGTTTTGGTCAAAGCCATCCAAGAACTTAAAGCAGAATTTGACGCATACAAGGAAGCACACCCATGATTGAAATGACCGAACAAGAACAAATCGCCAAGCACTACGCTGCTTGCATGGATAGCGTGAACCTCATCAACGGTGGCAAACCTGAAGACATGGATGATTCAGAGTGGAGCGCAACTGTTGAGCGCAACAAAGAGCATCTGCGTATCATGCTGGCTAAAGACTTCTTTGCTGGCTACGACATAACAGAAATTGAAAGGGCTGCACAATGAGCAACGCAAGAGAATTAGCAGAGCTGGGCGGTAGCTACGGCACTGGCGGCTTTGTCGGGATGAAGAACCGCATCATCAACGGTGCGATGGTGATTGACCAGCGTAATGCTGGGGCGAGTGTTTCTTACAGCGGGAACACAAGCGCATATTCGGTTGATAGATGGCTAGGGTTTCAAAACACAGACGGTGCATTTACTTTGCAGCAGGTGTCAGATGCTCCATCTGGTTTCATCAACTCGCTGAAGTTCACTGCTACCACGGCAGATGCCTCTCTTGGTTCAACTCAGTTTGTTGGCGTTCGCCAATCAATTGAAGGCTTAAATGTCGCTGACTTAGCGTTTGGTTCTGCGTCAGCGGCAAGCGTCACAGTTTCTTTCTGGGTTAAATCTAGTTTGACTGGAACATTCGGTGGTGCGCTACTTAACTCAGATGAAAACAGAAGCTATCCATTCAACTACACCATAAGCTCTGCAAATACTTGGGAACAAAAGTCAGTCACCATTGCTGGTGACACTTCAGGCACTTGGCTAAAAACCAACGGTGTTGGTTTGCGACTTGTGTTTGGTTTAGGCGTTGGCTCAACATACAGCGGTACTGTTAATGCTTGGACAGGTAGTTCGTACATTTACTCAACCACAGGCGCGACATCTGTAATTGGTACGCTCAACGCAACATGGCAAATCACAGGCGTTCAGCTTGAAAAAGGCAGCACAGCCACATCGTTTGATTACAGACCTTATGGTGCTGAGTTGGCTTTGTGTCAGCGGTATTACTGGAAAGAACCTGATGTTTCATACCATGTTGCTTGCCTTGACGGGTCTACTGGTGATTATCCAGATGCTTGGGTATCTCATCCAGTAGAGATGCGAGCAACGCCATCTGGAGTTTTTGAAACTGTTGCTGCGTTTTACTACAACACTGGATCAGCGAGTGCAAGTTTCACGCCGTCTGGCGGAACCACATCATACGCTGGCACTACCAGATCGGGGTATTTAACTAAAAACTTAATCTCCAATCCGCCGGGTTCAACGCACAATCAAAAATTAGGGCAATGGAATGTGAAACTTTCTTTTAGTGCGGAGCTGTAAATGACAACTTACAAATTGACAAACGATTGGCGCACAGGTGAACCAGCAGGTGTTTGCAAAGACGGCGTTCTTGGCATCCCATTCGACCCAGCCAACACCGACTACCAAGAGTATTTGAAATGGCTGGAAGATGGCAACACGCCAGAGCCTGCTGATGAGGTTTGATGATGGACATGATCTCAACAACTGAAGCCAAGCTGCAAACGCATGAGGCCATCTGCGCGCAGCGCTATGAGCACATCACGCAAACGCTGGACAAGGGCGACAAGCGCATGACAAAAATTGAGTATTGGATTTATGCCGTACTCGCTGCTGTGTTGCTTGGGCCTGGTGCTGCTGCTGAGTTTTTCAAGAAGCTGATCGGCTTGTGATGTGGACCCGATCAGTCTTCTCATGGCCGCGCAAGCAGCTGTTGCTGCTGTGCGCAAAGGCTGTGAAATGCTCAATGAGGGTAAGGCTGAGATTAGCAAGCTCAAGAAAACTGTTGAGCAAGGCATCGGTGACGCAAAGGCCATCTACTCTGAAGTCACTGGGCTGTGGTCCTGGATCAAGGGACTTCTTGGTGGCAAGCAAGACAAGCCAAAGTCAACGCCAGTCGCAGTCGCAGTCGAAGCGCCCAAGCCTCTGGCGAAAAAGGCAGATCGCAAACCAAATGAACAGCTGAGTTATGAGGAATACCAGACCCAAGCAATTCACCAGGTATGCGAACAACTCAAGACATTTTTTGAGATTCGCAGGCAGTTAAAAGATCACTGTCTTGAACTGGAAGAAGTCTCAAAGACGACGACGACGGTTGAAGACAGTGCGCTTGACAGGGTAGAGATTGAGCTGCAGCTTGAGAACATGACAGTGCAGATCAGAGAAGCGATGGTGTACGCGCCAATGGAACTGCGCGACATTTACTCACGCTTCTTGAAAATGTACGATCAGATTCTTGAAGAGCAGGAGTTTGCAAGGCAGGTCAAGCGCAAGAGAGAAAGAGATGAAGCATGGCAACGCGACCTACTGCGCAATCACCGTATCGACAGGGCGCTGGCGCTGGCGGTGGTGGCGTTCGTGGTGATATGGCTGTGGGGTCTGATGTTGTCGCTCGCATGGCACGCGAAGATGCCAGATGGTTTGCCACCGCTGTAGTCGCGCTTGCCCTGGTGTTGTTCTTGGCGCTGCCAGTGACTGTGCTGGTGGCCATTGACCACCTGGAAAACAAAGCCAGGACAAAGGCCGAGATTCGCAAAGAGCTGAATGAGTTGAAGAAGTTGAAAGCTGAGATCAAAGAGTTGACTGCAAAGCAAAAGGAGAGCAATGACAAGACTGCTAATACTAAGCCTGCTGATGCTGGTGGTGGGTTGTGATGACCGGTATCGGTATTACTGCCAAGACCCCAAAAACTTCAGTGCGAAGCGATGCCAAAAGCCCGACTGCTTATTCACTCAGGACTGCCCTGAATATTTAGTTGCCCCCATCTTGGAGAAAAAAGTTGACCCCACTCAATCCCCCGCGAGCGCTATTCCAAACAACTGATGAACTGATCGCCTTTTGCGAGGTGATGGTGTGGGCCTTTGTGGTCTGCATTGTCATGCTTGTCTTTGGCGGCTTGGTCTTCACCATGTTGTACTCAGTCACCTTCGTGCAGCAGCCACTCAAGTCAATGGCCCCCATTGACATGGCCTACACCAAGATGCTCAACGACATTGTGCTGCTGATGACAGGCAGCATCACCACCTTGATCGGCATGCGCGTGGCCAAGAAAGCCAGCGAGATGATCGCCAGCAAGGTCGCACCCACGCTGGTGAACCCAACCCCTACCGCGCCAACGCCAGCGCCAGCTGCATCGGCAATGCCAGAGTGGAACTGGATGGGGTGGACCAACCCGCAGCTCGATGAGAACTGGACGCCACCACCACCACCAACCACGCCTGCTGATCATCTTGAACCGGAAGAAGATCGCCATGACTTGGCGCAGGCCAGGTCAGAGATGCGAGGTGCGTGATGCCAAGAGTGCCAACGCTGTGGGTTGTGATCGGCACGCTGGTGGCTGTGTTTGCTTTGTACAGCTATGGCCATCACAAGGGCTGGACCGAGCGCGATGCAGAGATGCAGGCAGAGATCGCCAGCAAAAATGAAGAGAGTCGCGCTCGCGAGCAAAAGCTCAACGAGCAGATCAATCAAACATCAACCGAATTGAAAGAAGCCAATGATTCAATTACTCAAAAACAGTCTGCCCTTGATCGCGCTATTAGCAACGGTCGGGTGCGCCTCCCCTCCGCCAGTTGCGTACAAGCCAGTGCAAGTGCCACCGCTGCCAGTGGAAATCGGGACGAAGCGCGAGCCGATGCTGACACAGAGACTCTCAGACTTATTGCTCAAATCGCAGCCGACGGGGACAGGGCAATCGTCCAGCTCAACGCCTGCATCGACGCCTACAACCAAGTGAGGGAGCAAGTAAATGGTCAGCGCTGAACAACTGCAAAAACTCAAGATCAATCCCAACCTGGTTGGTCCGATCAACGCAACCTTTGAGCAATTCAATATTGCAACACCGGTGCAGCAAGCTGCATTCATGGCACAGTGTGGCCATGAGAGTGGCAACTTCACCAAGCTGGAAGAAGACCTGCGCTACCGCGCTGTGACTCTGATGAAGCTGTTTCCCAAGACGCCAAAGCGTCAGTGGGGTTTCACTCAAGAGGAGGCCGAGCAATACGCAGGCAAGCCAGAGCGTATTGCGTCGCGCATTTACGGTGGTCGCATGGGCAACCGCGATGAGAAGTCAGGCGACGGGTGGCTGTACAGGGGATCGGGTTATTTGCAACTCACCGGTGCGGCGAATTTCCACCATGCCGGCAAAGCGCTTGGCCAGGACTTCGCAAGAAACCCAGACCTGGTGCGCACCGCTGAGTGGGGCATGAAGACAGCCGGCTGGTTTTGGTCAACGCACAAGTGCAACGAGATCGCTGAGACAAAGGACTGGGTGCGACTGACCAAGGCAATTAACGGTGGCACGATTGGTCTTGACGACCGCGTGCATCACACAAATCTTGCCTTGGCCGTCTTCGGTCACTGAGCTGCGCCAAGCGCTTTGATGCGCTGCTGATACGACGCGGTGTGACGCAAGCGCTTGACGGTGTCAACGCGCTTCATTGTGTCAGCGTTGGCCTCTTTCAGCTCACGCAAGATGGTCATGCGCTCGCGTGCTGGCCGCTTGCCAGCGCGTGCAGTTTTCTCTGCCAGGTCTTCGTACCCGTCTTGCCACTCATCAAGTGTGGCAAACACAGCGTGCGGCTCGGCCTTGCCAGGCACAAACAACGGGAAGCCAACCACAGCAGCCGGCTCATCTGGTGAGCTTGTGTCTGTCACTTCAGGGATGTGCACCACTTCAACGCCAGCATCGGCCAGCTGCTGCTTGAACTCTTCAACCGGCTCCTGCTTGGTGGCCAACTCTTCAGCTTCAGCGTCTTGCGCAAACGCCTGCTCAATCACGACAGGGTCAGATGTCTGTTGCGGAATTGCAACAGGTGGTGCGACCATGTCCAGCGGGTTGCGTGGTGTGATGTCGCGTGGCTGCTTTGGCTTGGCTTCGTCGGGGTAGTCCTGGGCTTCTTCAGCTGTGATCAAACCCTTGAGCACATCGGGGAAGGCATCGCGCAGCGCAAAGCCACGCGCACGCATCTGCATCATGCGCTTTGGGTATGCGGTCCACGGGCCTTGCTTGCCCCACAGCCCTGCGCGCTTGGCATCTTCGATTGAGAACTTGGCCACCACCGGCTTGCGGCCCTTGCGCTTGGCCACGCACACAGCGATTGGGTTGGGTGTGCCTTCGCCTTCAAAGTATTCTTCAATGTCCTCGCACACGGGGCTGGCCTGCACCAGCGCCATGGCTGCGTCACCGTACACCGACGGCTTGCCATTGATGACAGCGATGTTTTGCAGCGCTTGCATGGGTGCCAGGCCGATCTCATAGCCCCACTGCACGCAGACCATGATGTCTTGCGGCTTGCCCTGGTAGGCGCGTGGGACCATGGCAGATTCGGACAGCATCTTGCTGAACTCCATGGCTTCGGTGATGGTGGCAGGCGCGAAGCCTTGGCGATTAGTGGTGGTCAGTTGTGTCATGGGATTCTTCTTCAGTGATATAGGTTTGCATGGTGGTGAAAATCAGATCGGCCATCGCGTCAACAAACTGCTCGGCCTCTTCTTCTTCAACCGGTGCGATGTTGAGCAGCGCGACAACGGCACGCTCATACGCAGCTCTGATGGCTGGGCGCTCTGGCAAATTCATTCCTGCCACTCCTTGATGGACAGTGTGGACTGGCGCACGCTGTAGGCTGGCTTGGCCGGCACAAGGCGCTCGGCTGCTGCTTTGTAATTGCGCATTGGCCAGCTGATCACAAAGCGACCGGCGCGACCCTTCTCGGCTTGGCCCATGAGCTCCTTGATATGCTTCTCTGCGTTGTCAATGCTGGACTCAGCTTCTTTGATGACAGATTTGGCGGCCATGATCTGCTCTGCCAGGCGCTCGGCCTGCACATCAAGTGGCACTTCTTCTTTGCTGGCAGCTGTTGGGAAAATGCGATCAAGCTCTTTGCTGCTGGCCGGTGGATACCAGTTAATCGCACCAGTTTCTTTGTACTTGATCAGCTTGGACTCAAACACATTGACAGCCTGGCAGATCGCATTCTGTGTCTCGGGATGACGCGCAAACAAGAAGACGCGCAGCTCGATGCCTTGGTACAACACGCAGACAGCGCCCCACTTGTGGCCGGTCACCAGCATCTGTCCCTGCAGCTGGATCGGGCCACGCGCCAGGTGAGGGACATCTTCAGGCATGGTCTTGGTCAGCTTGGCCTCAAGCACACCAGGCCCGTCGAGCTTGATGGTGTCCTGGCCAACCACATAGATGCCCTTGTCTGGGTCCGATGTGATCTCTTGGCCATTGCCAAACCCGACGCCATCAAGCGAGCACTGCAGCGCGATGTCTGGGTGTGTGTAGGGTGTGGTGATGTTGACATCAAATGACTCAAGGCCAAGGCGCTGCGCAGCCTGGGTCAAGATGACCGGCTCAAGTGTGTTGCCCCAGGCCATGGCTTCGTTGCCAATATCAGGGCGCTCCTTGCCATCAATCGCGTTGATGCTGAACTGCAGCTCATCATTGGGTGTGCTGTACTTGCTGAAGCCCATAAGCCCAGGCAAGCGCGATGCGCTCATCTCTCTGTCGTCTGTTAATTTGCCAGCCATTTAATGCTCCTTGTTGTCTGCCAATTTGTAAACACGCACGACCCTGGCGTGGGCTGCGGCGTGGGTTGCCTCGGTAAACCCAACGGCCTGAAAGCGTTTGCCTTTGAAGACAGCGCCAAGAACCGATGGACTCATGCCGATGGGGATGCTGACGCGCTCGCGCACATCATTGATTGACACCGTGCCATTCTGTTGCGCGCATGCAACAGCAACAGCTCTGCACTGCGCCAAAAACTCTTCATCTCTGACTTCAAAAAAGTCGAGCTGTGAGTCACGCAGTTTGCGGCCAACTTCAACGCGGTGCATAAACCACCAGCAAAAGAATGATGGCCACAAACAAGATGACGCCCCACGCAGCCTTCTCGCGCTGGATGTCGGTGGTGTCTGGCATGCCGAGCAATGCGTTTTGCAGCCGGCTTTCATCTTCGGTCATGTTGTTGTAGCGTGGCGGCTCATACATGCTGCCAATGCGCAGCTTGCCGGTGTTGTAGGGTGGGATTTTGTTTGGCATCACAGCACCCCGCCAATGGCCACGATCATCACGATGCACAGCACGAAGGCTGCAGCTGCTTCGATCTTGTCTCTTGTAGTTTCTTCAATCATTTGGGACCCCTTTGTTTTCGTGAAAAGTTTTTTGCTGTTGATTTGCTGCCTGCTCAAAGAACCTGGCGCGGTGTTGGCGCTGGGTCTGTCGCAAGTGGTGCTCATGTTTGTGAATAAGCCACTTGATCAGGGCATACTGGCCAATGATGGCCAAGATGACGAATACTGCAAGCGCGTCCATCAGATGCGCTTGAGCAAGTTGCTGACCTGGCTGGCGCGCCAGTCTGTGTTGCCGCGTGGTGTCTCGATGCCGCGCATGGTCAGCTCGGCAGCGATGTCGCGCAGTGTGTTTGCGCCACAGCGGTTCATGATGTCGCGCACAACGGGGCCAACGCGCTGGGCATAGGCGTCTGCCTTGGCCTGGATGCGTACGATGCCGGCTGCGCTGCCAATCTCTGGTGTTGGGCAGCCGAGTGTGCGGCCTTGTGCTTTGACCTGGGCCAGCGCTGCCTTGGTGCGCTCGCTGATCTTGCGTGCCTCCCACTCAGCGAACACAGCCATCATCTGCAAGAAGGTGCGGTCGGCTTCGGGCATGTCAGCGCAGACAAAAGGCACATTTGACTCAAGCAAGCCGCTGATGAAGTGGACATTGCGCGCCAGGCGGTCGAGCTTGGCGATGACCAACATTGACTTGGTGCGCTTGGCGGTGGCCAGCGCTGCAGCCAGCTGCTCGCGGTCATTCTTGCGGCCAGACTCGACTTCGGTGAACTCGGCCACAAGCTCGGCAGCGCCGATGTGCTTGGCCACAGCTGCGCGCTGTGCATCAAGGCCGAGGCCAGACTGACCCTGGCGGTCAGTTGAAACGCGGTAATAGGCGACGAATTTGGTGGTGTTGGCAGTCATCTCAAACCCCTGCGCGGAAAGATGCTGCACGCTCGACATACTTTGCCAGCTCTGCTGCCAAACGCTCTTCACCACGCAATGTGGCTTGCTCTGCTGTTGACCAACCAAAGTTGTCGGTCACGCGAATCTTGAACTGCTTGTCAATCAAGGTCAAACGGTAGTGGCCGGCTTTTGACTTTGTGATGTTACGACGATATGTGAGGGTAGTCATGTTTGCAACTCCTTGCGCTTCATCTGCGCGTTGAACATGGGTGCATTGTATATACAAATCAAAACAGGGTGCAAGACATAAACCCTGCGCTTTTGTCGGGTATTGCCACGGGCTTTGGGTTTTGCCGGCTTGCAAGTACATTTGCCTGCGTATTTCCAACAGCTATACACACATGACCACAAAGACGACACCATTTTTGATCAGGCTGCGGCCTGAGACACGCGCCCTGCTTGACGCAGCGGCTGAAGATCAACGCCGGTCACGCGCCAGCATCATTGACGAGCTGGTGCGCGAGCACTTGGCCAACAAGTATGGCCAGCTGCAGCCACGCCTGCAACGCTTCTTGGCGGGGGTAAAGCAATGACCCACCAGGATGCAAACAAGCTGCTCGACATGCGCAGGGAAGGCATGGACATGCCACAGCAGGTGGTTGACGAAGCCCTGGCCATCACTGAAGACTTGTCCATGGTCGAGCCGCCATCGCCAGCTCTTGAGCTGTATGTTACCAAGCTGCGTGAGAGGGGGCTTCTATGACCACCAACATCTTGACGCTGGACCTGGGAACCACCACAGGATGGGCCTGCAGGCCGCTGGACGGCACGATCACTCACGGCTGGGTGTCGCTCAAGCCTGGCCGCTTTGAGGGCGGTGGCATGCGTTTCCTGCGCTTCAAGCAGTGGCTGTCGCAGATCAAAGGCCAGGTCGGTGAAATTCACGCGGTCTACTTTGAAGAGGTCCGACGCCACCAGGGTGTTGACGCAGCTCATGTGTACGGTGGTCTGATGGCCACGCTGACTGCCTGGTGCGAGCACCACCGCATCCCGTACCAGGGCGTGCCAGTAGGCACGATCAAGCTGCACGCAACCGGCAAGGGCAACGCAGGCAAGGCGCAGATGATCGAGGCCATGCAACTCAAGGGTCACCCAGTGACCGACGACAACGAGGCCGACGCGCTTGCCATCCTGCACTGGGCATTGGAGACACAGCAATGAACATCATCATCTTTGTGTCTATTTGCTGGTTGTTGGTCTTCATTGATCTGCTGAAACTCAGTGACTTTGGCCTGCTTTGCACTGGATTTGTGTGGGCTGTTGTGTTGGTTGTTTTGTCAAAGGAGCGCAAGCAATGAGCAACATCATGATGCTGGTGATCTTGATGGCCATCGGCTGCGCTGTGGTCGCCGTGGTGCTCATTGCGCTACTGGCCATGTGGAGTGCGAGCAATGACTGAAGATGAACCAACGCCATGCCCATACTGCAGAGCAGACCTGCAGCCAATGGTCGTGGCCAACAAAGAGAGTGACGGCTTGAGCTGGCACAAATACCAAATGCGGTGCAGCGAATGCGGATACCGCGGCTTTACCTGGGAAGAAGTGGAATGACTGGACAAACAAAAGACTATGTCGCGCTGTACCGCGACGCTGATGGCACTGTGGTGCATTCAGAGAACGCCAACGGCGAGTGGCGTGAGATGCAGACGCAGATCACCAAGCTGCGCCAGGCGCTGCAGATTGAGATGGAGCGCAATGATGACCTGCGCGAGCTGCTTGATCAGACACGCAAGCTGGTGCTGGAGCAAGACCGCAAGCTGTTGACGGGGCGCGTATGAGAGGCCAAAGAGTCAAAAGCATTCTTGCTGAGAACTTGCACGCAGCGCTGCCACATCAGTTTGCCAAACAAGCAATGAGCAAAGGCAGGCGCATGTGCTGGAAGTGTCAACAAGACAAGCCAACTGTAGGTGGGCACATCAAGACATTCAAGGGTGGGCCAATGAAGTTCATCTGCAAGGAGTGCATGGACGCCAAGAAGGAGAGTCAAGCATGAGAAAACGCAGCAGCTACAAACCCAAGGGCGTGCGCCTGGACACAATGGCATGGGTCAAGTCTGGCCTGCTGCCAGTCAGCAAGGTGGACCACGCTGGAATCACGCTCAAGATCAAGAACCACGACGCGCTGACCAACATCACCCAAGGCCGTGGCACACGCGATGACATTGACATCGTGATCGCCGCCATGAATGTCACTGAGGCGCTTGCGCTGATCGGCAAGGGCAAGGACTGGCACGCAGAGATCAGGGCTGCGCAAGACGCCATCCTGACCATGGCAAGGCGTGGTCTGGCCAAAGACAACCGCTTTTTGTTCAACGGGCCAGAGATGCAGGCCGTCAACCTGGCCATGGATATTCACGATGCCCAGCTGGATGCTTGCACCGTGGGCGAGCTTGAGCGTGCGCTCAACCTGGTGGAGCAGGAGATCAGGCACAAGCGTGCGCGGATCATCAAGCAGGAGGCAGCAGCATGAGTAAAGACATTATTGAGATGGCTAGACAGGCTGGATTTGAAGATTTTGATAAATGGTGCGAACACTACCCACAAGAAACTCAGAGATGGTGTCATCGCATGGAAGCCTTTGCCAAACTGGTAGCATCTAAAGAGCGTGAAGCGTGTGCAAAGGTCTGTGAAGAACACGGAAAAGTGTGGGCTGAAAGATTCTTGCTTGGCTTTCAAGCAACTTTGGATGATGCCGCTGAAGCAATCCGAGCAAGAGGTGAAGCATGATTACACTCGC
>JACCDP011163972.1_pt1 | contig 33182 bp, 28 predicted proteins | sample 7445841 | NCBI WGS metagenome assembly JACCDP01 (sample SAMN15323441, study PRJNA562643) | freshwater metagenome | isolation source: river surface water | place: USA:Blue River Watershed | collected 2017-08-17 | reverse complement strand
TGGTGCGGGCTTAATCGGCTTTGGCGCACCCAATACCTGCGTATAATTTCCCCACGTGCGTTTCTTAAATAATCCCGCTTACGATCTAACTTACGACGATGTCTTCATGGTTCCGTCACACTCAGAAATCGCAAGCCGCATGGATGTGGATCTAACCTCACCAAACAACGCCGGCACAACCATTCCTTTAGTAGTGGCCAACATGACCGCAATCTCTGGCCGTCGTATGGCAGAAACAGTTGCCCGTCGCGGTGGCATGGCGGTAATCCCACAAGATATTCCACTTGAGATTGTTGCCGATGTAATTAACTGGGTTAAATCTCGCCACCTAATCTTTGATACACCAGTTACTTTAAAGCCAACTGAAACTGTTGCAGATGCGATTGATCTAATTACAAAGCGTGCTCATGGCGCACTTATCGTCGTTGAAAATGATGCACCGATTGGCATTGTTACTGAAGCAGATTGTGAAAATGTTGATCGTTTCACCCAATTACAACAGATTATGTCCCGCGACCTAATTACTTTAAATGATGATGTAACTCCTCGTGAAGCATTTGAGTATCTAAATCAAAAGGGAAGAAAGCTTGCTCCGGTAATCAATAAGAGCGGCAAATTGGTTGGAATCATCACCCGCACCGGCGCACTTCGCGCAACTATGTACAAACCGGCAGTTGATGCCAACAACAAACTCAAAGTCGCAGCCGCAGTTGGAATCAACGGCGATGTCGCCGCTAAAGCAAAGTTCCTACTTGATGCTGGCGCAGATGTTCTAGTTGTTGACACCGCACATGGTCACCAAAAAAAGATGATTGAAGCACTAAAGGTAATCAAAGCTTTAAATCCAAAAGTTCCCATCGTCGCTGGCAACGTAGTTACCGCCGAAGGTACTAAAGAATTAATTGAAGCAGGTGCTGACATTATTAAAGTTGGCGTTGGCCCAGGTGCAATGTGCACAACTCGTATGCAAACTGGCGTTGGCCGCCCACAATTCTCCGCTGTTCTTGAGTGCGCAACAGAAGCTAAGAAACATGGCAAAACAATTTGGGCAGATGGCGGAGTTCGCCATCCTCGCGATGTAGCTCTAGCTCTCGCTGCAGGTGCCGCCCAAGTAATGATCGGCTCTTGGTTTGCCGGAACATATGAATCACCAAGTGATCTACGCAAAGATCATGATGGACGTTTATATAAAGAATCCTTTGGCATGGCCTCTGCTCGTGCAGTAGCAGCGCGCACTGCAACAGAGGATGCATTTGATCGCGCACGTAAATCTTTATTTGAAGAGGGAATCTCAACCTCAAGAATGTATATAAACCAATCACGCCCAGGCGTTGAAGATCTAATCGATGAAATTATCGCTGGCGTTCGCTCATCCTGCACCTACGCAGGCGCAAGCAACTTAGCTGAGTTCAATGACAAAGCAGTTATTGGAATTCAATCAGCTGCAGGTTACGCCGAAGGTCGCCCGCTATTTACCTCTTGGAAGAGTTAATTAACTTCCTGTTTTTTAATAGCATTTCTAGATAAAACAATATGCCCAACAAAACCAATAATTAATGCTGCAATCACACCTAAATTGGCATAAGCCCACTGACCCTCTTTGCCACCAATTGGCCCCAACAAATAACCCTGCCATGACAACCAACCAGCAAGTGAGTTAGTAACTAATCCCCAGCCAATAACAGATCCAAATAAAACTAATCCAATTGATTTAAAGTTCCACGCGCCATATCGACCGGTAACTGAAAACAACTCATCCTCTGCATAACTCTTGCGCATCAATACATCTGCCACAAATATTGCCGACCAAACCGCAATTGGAACACCCAAGGTAATTAAAAATCCCTGAAATGGCACAAAGAAATCATTGGCAAACCAAACTAAGTAAATAGTTCCAATTGTCATTATCACGCCATCAATAGAAGCTGCCACATGTCTTTTTACCGGTACACCAATTGAAACCAAAGTTAACCCTGATGAGTACAGATCCAATATCGCACCCCCTATTAATCCCAGCACCGCAACCAATGCAAATGGAATCAAGTACCAAGTAGGAAGCAGTGTTGTTAATGCACCAATTGGATCTGAAGCCACCTGATCATTTAACTCTTTACTACTGCCAGCAAGTAAGGATCCATACACAACCAAAATAATTGGAACAATTGACGCACCAAATACCGTCCAGCCAACAACAGCTTTTCCTGAAACCTTTCTCGGTAAATACCTCGAATAATCCGCAGCGCACCCAACCCATCCAAGTCCAAGTCCAGTAATTCCAAATATCAATGCACCAACAAAACCAGCCCAACTACCTGCAGGAATTGAATTAACCGCTGTCCAATCAACTGAATCAATAGTTAATGCAATGTAACCAAGAGTAAGAATGATTGTTGTAATTGTTAAGTAAATATGTAATCTCATAATTACTTTAAACCCTAAAACTCCACCAAAAATTGTTAAGCCACCAGCTACTAAAAATCCTAAAACCTTTGCTAGATCTCCATCAATTCCACCAACACGATTAAAGACTGTCTCTGTCGCCAAGGTAGCAAGGGATACTAAAACCGTCTCCCAACCAACAAATATTAAATATGACAAAAAACCAGGAACAACATTTCCCTTAACCCCAAAAGCCGCCCTCGACAATGTCATTGTCGGTGCATTTGCCCGCTTGCCAGCTAGGGAAGAAATACCAACTAAAAAGAATGAACCCACTGTTCCAATAACTGCTGCAATCGTTGCCTGCCAAAATGAAATACCAAAACCTAAGAAAAATGAACCATATGACAATGCCAAGAAAGAAACATTTGCTGCCGCCCACGGCCAAAACAAAGAGCGAGCGCTTCCTGCACGCTCTGACTCTCTAATGAAGTTAATGCTATTTAACTCAAGGCTTTGCATAGATACCAATCCTAGAAAATAAAAATCTAATTATCTTGGACGCTTGCGCCGCTCATTAGGGCGAGGCCTTGATTTCTTCTTCTTGCCTCCACCACGTGATCTTGAATCACCATAACCACCACGTGATCTGCCAGATCTCTCTGACTTCTCACCCTTGCCACCTTCAGCTGCCACAATTGGAATACCAGATGGCTCAATCGCACCAGTTATCTTCACCAAATTTTGATCCATTGGACCAACCTTTGTTTCAACCAACTTAACGCCAGCCCTGGCAGCTAATCCACGAACACCCTTAACCTGCTTATGTGTTGAAAGTGTTACCACTGTTCCAACTGCACCAGCACGTGCTGTTCTACCCGCTCTATGTAAATAATCTTTGTGATTCTCTGGCGCATCAACATGCACTACAAGTGACACATCGTCAACGTGAATACCACGCGCTGCAACATCGGTTGCAACCAGCGCATTTGTCTTACCCATCTTAAATCCCTCTAGCACTCGAGATCTCTGCGCCTGTGTTTTACCGCCATGCAACGCACCTACAGCAACACCAGACTCATTCATTCTCTTTGCTAACTTATCTGCGCCATGTTTTGTTCTAACAAAGAAAATACTCTTGCCCTTTCGAGCCGCTATAGATGCCGTAATTGCATCCTTATTTGCCTGCTCCATCACCAACACATGGTGAGTCATATTTCCAGCAGTTGATTTCTCATTAGCTAATGAGTGAGTGACTGGATTCTTTAAATACTTCTTTACCAAGCTATCCACATCTCTATCTAATGTGGCACTAAATAACATTCTCTGTCCACCAGGCTTGGTCTGATCCAAGATCTTCTTAACATCTGGCAAGAAACCCATATCCGCCATCTGATCTGCTTCATCCAAGATAGTTATTTGAACATCATCTAACTTAATATGCTTCTTATTTATTAAATCAATTAATCTTCCAGGTGTAGCCACCACAATCGGCACTCCACGCTTCAACGCTTGAATCTGCTTTGAGTAAGAAAGTCCACCAGCAACAACTTGTGAATTCAAATTAACTGTCCGTGACAACGGTGCAATAACATCGCTGATCTGCATCGCAAGCTCACGAGTTGGCGATAACACCAATCCCAATGGACGCATTGACTCAGCAGTTTTTCCTGCAAGTCTGGTCATCAAAGCCAAGCCAAAAGCTAAAGTTTTTCCAGAGCCAGTCTGACCTCTACCTAAAATATCTTTTCCAGAGATTGCATCCGGCAAAGTAGCCTTCTGAATTGGAAACGGCTTCTCTATTCCAGCAGCCACCAACGCCTTAGCCAGCGCAGGATTAACACCTAAATCTTTAAATGACATAAATCAACCAATCGAGACATGATGCGTGTCTCGGTGGTGATTGGAGATTAAGACTCGCAAAGTATTTGAAAGTACAAATACTGGGGGAAATTACTTGCTTAGTCTACACGAGAAAACAGATAAAGAAGTTCAGATTCAGGAGTAATCATGCTCAAATTTACCCAAGGTATACTTTACCTTTCTGGAAATAACGAGAGTTGGTGAAACTTGCGAGTATTGATTACAGGCGGAGCAGGATTTATCGGTTCTCACCTAGCTGAGAAATTATTATCTCAAGATCATGAAGTAATAATTCTTGATAATTTTTATACTGGTCAAAAAAGCAATTTGTTAAGAATTTCATCAGACCCAAATTTTGAAGTTTTAAGGCAAGATGTAACTGAACCTATTTCCTTAGAAGTTGATGCAATTTATCATTTAGCGTGTCCAGCATCCCCAGTGCACTATCAAAAATTTCCTGTTCAAACTATAAAGACAAGTGTGCTTGGTTCAATTAATGCCCTTGAATTAGCTACAAGACTTAATATTCCAATTCTTTTGAGTTCAACTAGTGAAGTGTATGGAGACCCTAATATTTCACCTCAAACTGAAACGTATTGGGGCAATGTAAATCCAATTGGTTTACGTTCGTGCTACGACGAAGGTAAAAGAGCAGCTGAAACATTATTTTTTGACTTCAATAGACAATACTCAACCGAAATAAGGGTTGCGCGGATATTTAACACCTACGGACCAAACATGAGTCCTGAAGACGGAAGAGTAGTAAGTAATTTCATTGTACAAGCTTTAAAGAATAACGATATAACAATCTATGGTGATGGAACTCAAACCAGATCATTTTGTTATGTCGATGATTTAGTTGAAGGACTAGTCAGGTTAATGAATAACTCTGACTCCACCCAAAGCCCAATTAATCTTGGAAACCCAAATGAAATTTCAGTTCTTGAACTGGCACAAAAAATAATCTCCATGACGAACTCGAACTCCAAAGTAATTCAACTTCCGCTTCCACAAGATGATCCAAAACAAAGAAGGCCAGATATTGATAAGGCGAAAAAAATTCTTGGATGGCAACCAACAATTGATCTTGAAAATGGTCTTATTAAAACCATTGAATACTTTAGAGATATTATATAAGCGGATGTGAATAAATCATTTTAACAATTATAACTTGCAGTAAGAATGATTTATCTGGTTTAAATAGAACGTTGGAATCTTTCAATAAATTAAGTGGCATTGAGAATATTCTGATTCTTTCTGACTACAGGCAAGTGGATGTTGAAGGGCTTAAAGTTTCATTTAAACACCTAAATCTAAAGTGTTTTGAAATTGATAGTTCTGGAATTTATAATGCTATGAATTTTGGGCTGGACAAAGTTAAAACACAATATTTCATGTGCATAAATGGTGGTGACCGATTATTTGATTCAGAAAATCTGAATAAACTATTAAGAAATCTTGACGGAAAGAAGTGGGGTTACGGATCGGTTAGTATCGTCAATCCACTCACAAATTCAAGTAGAAAATACAAATTTAATCATTATTCCGTCTTACTGCACAGGTTTTCACTTAAGTATGTCCCACACCCATCAGTAATAATGGACACTACCTTCGCTAGAGGACAGAGTGGATTTGATGAAAACTTCAAAGTTTCAGCAGATCAAAAATTAATTATGCAATTTGGTCTAGATTCTAAACCATTTGTTTCAAAAGATGTGATTTCGGAATTTTACCTAGGAGGGGAAAGTACTAGAAGTCAATCAGAAATTACATCTGACTTTAAAGAAATATCTAAGGATTTATTCAAGCCTGTTTTTAGTTCAAGATTTATCGAAAAATTCTTGTGGAATCTAATCAAGAAGATTAGATCATTTATAGGAAATTACATTCGTAAAGTATGACTCTAGGTTATTCACCCAATTTTTAATTGAAAAATCATTTTTCACGGCCTTAGAACCAAGTTCACTAAACTTAGCAAAATCTTTTCTAATCAGTAGTTGTGCATTAGAAATTTTTTCCTTACTTAACTCGCCATTAATTACAACCCCACCACCAGTAATCTCAATCTGTTCCTTGGCGGCAGATTGATCTGTACAAATCACAGGTGTTCCGGTTGATAAACTGTCGATGACTACCAAAGGTGAACCTTCCAGCCAGCTACTGGGGAACATCAACCCTTCGTATTTTGTAAATATAGAATTATCTCCGGGAGGATATGTACCGATTAACCTGATATTCAATTTGTCAGTTATGAGTGCTTTAATTTCGTTTATTAATGGCCCATCTCCGGCAATATCAAGATTTTCGTCCTTAGGCCAATTTTCGATTAATTCAATAATTCCTTTTTCCGGCACAAATCTTCCGGCAAATAACCAACCACTTCTTTCTTGATCTTCATTTACACCGTTCCACTCAAAAGATGGATTCCGCAGTATCTTCATTTTATTTTCAGGGATGATCGGTTCTAAAGTTTTTTTCATTACTTCCGAAGCTACTAGGAATAATTGTGGTTTGACTACTTGAGGTTCGTTCTTTTGCCAAAATAAGTGCCGAGTTGCATTAATCGCACCAACAGCCCCTCCACACCCATAACGAATGGCATTGAATTTTGAGCCTTCCAAACATTTGGTGCAAATTTCACCATTTCTCCAAGCAATAGAAGAAGAACAAAAAATCCTATAATTATGCAAACTTGAAACTATTGGCTGACGTACGGTGTTCATCCATTTATAACCCGAACGCTGATTTAAGTTATGTGTATGAATTACATCTGGATTAAAAGAATTTATTGCTACGAGTAGTTCAGAAGTTGAGCCGTAACTTTGTGCTCGTAATTGATTTATTTTTTTCGTGAAACCCGTATCAATAATTCTAAAATCTAATACGTTATGACCGTGACTTTTTAGTTGACTTATCTCTAAATCGGCTAAATTATCCTCCCCTCCTACAGATCCTTTGACTACCGGCTTATACGGATCATGAACAACCATTATTTTCATTGGTAAACCTTGTATCATTACACTCTCAAAGTCCACTACAGATTGAAGTAAATGCAAAAAATACCGGTTTTGGTAACTTTCTTTAATCGCCCCTCACATCTTGAAAAACTTCTAATTTCTTTGAAAAAGTTCCCTAATACTGAGCTATATTTCTCCTCTGATGGTCCTCGCAATCCAAAGGATCAAATTAACCTAGAATCATGTTTTGAATTGATCGATAAATATTTTGGAAGTCTTCCTAAAAACCAATTTTTGAGGCGAGATAGTAATTTAGGATGCAAGTTTGGAATGAAAAGTAATATTGATTGGTTTTTTGACCAAGTACCGTATGGAATTATTCTGGAAGATGACTGTATTCCTAATGACAATTTTATAAATTTAACTGGAAAAATATTATCCGAAAATGTTGACAACCCTTCATACATGTCCATTAATGGCACTAATAGTTACTCTAAAGTTAATTCAAAATCAATATTTAGAGAGACCTTTTTCCCGATGGTATGGGGTTGGGGGACCTGGGCAAAACAGTGGGATAAATACCAATTAGAGATTCCAGACGCAAATGCAATTGTTAGATCTGTCTCTAATAGAATTTTTGGGACCAAATTTTCTATGAACAAGAAATATTTTGAAAATGTATTCATATCAAGATTTTCGGAGGTAGAGAAGGGACTCATAGATACTTGGGATTATTCTTTAACAGCATCTGCTTGGAGGAATGGCGCTAAATCACTTCAATTTAATTACAACTCAATTATTAATATAGGATTTGATTCAGCTGCTACGCATACAGTAAACAAAAAACCGAAATGGGTTCCTACAACTTTCGTAGAAATAAATGAAATTAACCAGCAAGTTCAGCCAGTTGATTATGAATCGGAGCTTTGGACAATTAAAAATGTCTTTGGAGCGGGATTAAAACAATCCGTTAAGAATCAAATAAAGAGTATTGTTCGATAGTATGAAAATTCTAGATCTGTATATGAGAGTTATCCACGCGTCAAAAAGAAAATCTACTGCATCTACAAGATTTATAAAAAGAGGTTTGTTGAAGATAATTAGAATGGATTTAAGTAAGCAAATTGAATTAAATTATGTTAATTTGAATCAGTTTAAATCTAAAATTACACAATTTAATCCGCATTCCGCTGGAACTACAATCAAACTCAGCACAGAATCAGGACTATACAGCCATATGTTCGGCGAACGGCTCTCAATCGAAATAGAGAATGTGCTTGTTGATTCAGAGAATAATTTCATTTATATAGACACCGGGAACGATTATTTGTTTTTAAACGAGTCGACTGAGTGGCCAGTTGAAAGTATTTTATCAACAACCAAGTTCCCAAAATTTAAGGATTACCAAGAGATTGAATCCGGATCTTTGGGGTTACCAAATACAGGTTTTTATCATTGGGTTTCAGAGGATTTACCAAACTTCCTTAATTTGAATTCTAACTACCCTTATTTGAATTACGCTAAATCTTCTAAAATGAATAATGTGGTTTTAAACCAAACAAATAGAAATTTCCTACAGGTACCAAAATATATTTATGTTAAGAAATTGAAATTTAATTCAAAAGGTAAAGATTTAGGTAAAATATCTCTTGAGAATATAGATTCTTTAAGAAAATTTTCTGAAAGTTTAGGTACCAATCTTCCGAAGAAGCATGAAATTTTTTATATTTCTAGAAGCAATTCAAGAAGATCACTAAAAAATGAAGTTGAACTTGAACAATTGTTTAAAAAATTAGGAATTTCGGTGGTTCATGCTGAAGAAATCGATCTTCTTGATCAAATTAGATTATTTTCAAATGCTAAATTGATCATAGGTGCTCATGGGGCTGGGCTCGTGCATGCCATTTGGGCAAAAGATTGCGCACTGTTTGAAATTGTTGATGATCAACCCATTAATAGATGCTTTGAATGGCAAACTTTAGTTCAAAAAAATGTTTATAGAAGATTTAAAGTAGCTAAAGAACCTAACTATCCTTTACTTGTGAGCGAAATTTACGATGCCATCCAGCACCTATAAATTCTATAAGTTTATCTACTTCAAATTTCTTTTGGAATAATGGTTGTTCAATCATCTCGATCATTCGATTCTTGTCTTTATAAATCACTGCAACATAACTTGTAAATTCCTTCAGGTCCTCAAATTGAGCCAAATTGATATAAGCATCCGGGTTTAAAACTCCACCTTTATCATCGCCCCAATACAAAGGAATTGATTGTGACAACCATGCTTCTAGTATTTTTTCAGTGACATATCCTGGATAAAGATCATTCTCAAAACAAAGATTAAACCAATAATTTTTGGCTGTATCTATTTTATTCTCGACGTAGTTTCCAACAGAACGTCCAAAAACGTCGACTTCGGATATCTTCTTCAATTCATTTATTACCGTGAATCTAAGAGGTTGCGGGTTATTAATAAAGCTAACTACGAATTTATTTCTATTTTTCGCTATGTCTTTTGAAATTTCACGCCTTGTAGAGCAATACTCCAAAGTTACATCATGAATTGTTGAGTATTTGGGCAAGCCCTCAACTTTGAGATAAAGATATATAAGTGGGAGATAAAAATTGCGTTCGTTAAATGAATCTAGGTCAAAGGACAAGGTTAAGTCAAAAGATTCGATTGAAGGCCTTCGATTCTCAAATGTAGCCCAGATGTTAAAATTATTATTTTCGAATATTTTACTGATGCCATGTTGTCTTTCAAGCCAAACCTTCATTTTTTTTTCAGAAAATTTTGATTCGGCAAATAATTTAACTTTTGAGAAAAAATTTTCAATCGGATACGCGCCATAGAAATCTACAACTTTTGGATCTACACCGTATAAATCTTGCGCTTTAATTATAATACTTCTAAAAAAATTTGATTCGGGGTTAAAATTGTGTGGAAAATTATAAAAATTCATTTTGATTTTTCAATTATTTATTGCTGGGTTCAAAACCAATTTTTTAAGGTATTTACCATATCCGCTATTAATCAAAGGTTCTGCCAATTTGAGTACGTCCTCTGACGAAATCCATTTATTGATATATGCAATTTCTTCAATACAGCAGAGCTTTAAACCCTGTCGTTGTTCCATAACTCTTACATAATTTGAAGCATCATTTAAACCATCGACAGTTCCCCCATCAAGCCAAACCGTTCCTCGTGGGAGCTTAGTTACTTTTAGTCGCTTTTCACCCAAATAGATTTCGTTTAATGAAGAAATTTCTAATTCTCCGCGGGAACTTTTTTGGATTTTTGATACTTTTTCGCATACATCGTTACTATAGAAATATAAACCAGGAATTGCCAGATCGCTAATAAAGTTTTTTGGTTTTTCAATTATCTTTGTTGGATTTTCATTTTCATCAAGAACTACTACACCAAATTCTTCGGGATTATTAACTTGATAAGCAAAAATTCTAGCTCCATCCACATTGGCAAATTCTTGTAAATTGCGTCCAATACCAGAGCCGTTAAATATATTGTCTCCAAGAATAAGCGCTACGGAATCTTGCCCAATAAAATCTTTACAAATAATAAATGCTTGCGCAATCCCTTCAGGTTTTGGTTGAACAAAGAAACTTAGCCTAATTCCCCATTGGGAACCGTCTCCTAAAAGTTTTTTAAAATTTGCTTGATCTTCCTGCGTTGTCACTATTGCAATATCTCTAATTCCTGCAAGCATAAGAGTCCCAAGTGGATAAAAAATCATTGGCTTGTCGTAAATCGGAAGTAGTTGTTTGGAAATACCCTTGGTGATTGGCCAAAGTCGAGTGCCTGTGCCACCCGCCAGTAAAATCCCCTTCATTGCAATATGATAGCGGAGCATTCTTCTACTATCTATTTTTGAATACGGAGATCAAGAATTGAGAGTCCTCGTAACAGGCGGAGCCGGTTTCATAGGCAGTGAATTTGTCCGAAGCGCATTGAGTAATAAATTTGATTATTTGGATTTAGAAATTACTAAACTAACAGTGATTGACGCCTTGACGTACGCGGCTAATTTTGAGTCACTAAGTGAAGTTTCGAAAAATATTAAATTTGATTTTGTGCAAGGTGACATAAGAGATTCTTCAATAATTGAAAAGCTTGTTTTGGATTCCGACCTCGTTTTAAATTTTGCAGCAGAGTCCCATGTTGATAACTCTATAAAAGATGCAAGCAATTTTGTTACGACAAACTTTATTGGTGTGTTTAATATTCTAGAAGCTGTAAAGCAGAAGAGGGATATTAGATTCATTCAAATTAGCACAGATGAAGTTTATGGTTCAACTAAAAGAGGAGCGTTCAACGAAAAAAGCAATCTTAATCCGAGCTCGCCTTACTCAGCGTCAAAAGCAAGTGCTGACCTTCTTGCACTTTCATATTTTGTAACACATAAACTTAATATTTCCATCACTAGAAGTTCTAATAATTATGGAAGATTCCAAAATACAGAGAAATTTATACCTAAAATTATTACACAAACGCTCAAAGGAGCTCCCTTACCCATTTATGGTAATGGTAAAAATAGGCGTCAATGGATTCATGTAAGTGACAATGTACTTGGCATAGCTTGTGTATGTGCAAAAGGTAAGCCTGGCGAAATCTACAATATTGGATCTGGTAATGAAATATCGAATATAGCTTTGGCTCAACTGATCCTTAGTCTTAATCCTGGCAGTGCATCTCAAATAAAGTTAGTTGAAGATCGAAAAGGACATGACTTTAGGTATGCAATAAAAGATAAAAAATTATCTAAACTTGGATATATTCCAAAAATAAATTTTATTGATGGAATTAAAGACACGATTAGTTTTTACAACAGCCAATCAAATTAAATGAATATAGCTTTTTTTCAGTTTGCGTCATCACCGATCCATCAATGTGCATTATTTGAATTAATTCACCAAGAAAGCTTAGAAAAAAATAAATGTTTTGTTTCCCTATGGGGGAAAAACACTTACTTTCCCTCAAGGATGAGTGCTAATTTTCAAACTTTATTGACAAAAGCTCCTTTACAAACAGTCAAATTAATAAAAAGATCCAGTACTAATGCGGAAATCAACTTCAAAATTGAATTTGATAGAGCCTGGGTAGACGCTAGATACTCAAATTTAAAAGATCAATTAAGCAAAGCCAGTACATTGGCAGATTTACAAAATTTAGAAACAAACGGAGTGAAACCAGGTTCTGCTCTTGCAAATGAAATAGTTACTTTAATCCAAGATCGCAACTTAAGTATCAGTAATAACCGTAGTTTAATTCTAAAAATGATTCGATCATACTTAGAGATTTATTCAGCTACCCAATCTCAGATTTTTAAAAACAAGATTGATAGAGTTTTGCTTTTCAATGGTAGGTTTTTACACGAAAGAGCTGTGTGGGACGCTTCGAAATATTTAAATGTCGAAATTTTACTTTTTGAAACAACCAGAAATCGATTGCATGTCAGAGCACTTGGGTTCCACAATAGGATTAACAACCAGAACTTGATTCTTGAGCATTGGAATAACTCAGACGAAACTCTAGAAAATAAGATAATTGAATCAAATATCTGGTTTGAAAACATGAATGGTAAGAGCAATCCGTTTTTCACTGACACTAAAGTTCAATCTAAACGAGATAAACCTTTCTTAATTTATTTTTCAAACTCCGATGATGAAGCAATTGGTTTTTGGGATACATGGAGTGAAAATTTAGGTAAACAAATTGATTGTGTACAAAACCTTCAAGATATTTTTGCGAAGCAAAACAAATATGATTTGATTATTAGACTTCATCCGAACTTGTTAAATAAAACAGATAACGAGATTAATTCTTGGTTGAATTTACCTCGGAGGCCTAATTCAGAAATAATTGGGCCGAGTGAGAGAATTTCTTCATATGAACTTTTAGAGAAATCAGTTGGAGTCATTACATTTGGAAGCACTATGGGAATTCAGGCAGCACATGCGCTTAAACCAGTGCTAGTTCTGGCTGATTGTAAATATGATGAGTTAGGAATTGCCGATAAAGCAAATTCATGGGAATTTGTAATTAATTGGGTTAATAATTTGAATGATTTCTCAAAAGATATTTTGAATTCCAGAAAAGAAAAATCTCATGCCTTTGGATATTTTGTCAGAACGGGGGGGCGGGCTTTTAAATACGGCCAATTATATGAAAAGGGTTGGGGTGCATGGAGTGTGAAAAGTTTTCTAGATCAAACTTATCATGAATACAAATTTCTTGAAAAAGTTAGAATTTTGAAGCTTAAAGTAAAAATGATTGTTGCCAGATTTTTAAATTTTTAAAGTATTTTCCTGATAAAGTTACTACATGTTGATTGGTCTCATTCCGGCACGTGGTGGAAGTAAAGGAATACCAAGAAAAAACTTGCAAAAACTAAATAGTGTGTCTTTACTTTCAAGAGGTATCTCAACACTTAAAAATGCTGGTTGTGACAGAGTTGTTGTTTCATCTGAGGACCTTGAAATCCTCAATAGTGCAACAGACTCAGGGGCTGAAAGTTACATGAGACCATTTGAATTTGCTCAAGATGAATCTTCCACGGAAAGTGTAATATTAAATTTCATTGAAAATGATTCAATTAAACCAACAGATTTGCTCTTAATCCATCAAATTACTTCTCCGTTTTTGAAAATAGAGAATATTAAATTGGCTATCAATTTGCTCACGGATGATATAAATATCAATTCTTGTTTTTCCGGCCTCTCAGATCATTCTTTTCCGTGGATCCAAGATGCCATTAATTTTTGGTCTCCTCAAGGGCATTCGAGATCTCATCGGCCTAGAAGGCAAGAGTTGCCACCAAGAGTTTTAGAAACTGGTGGATTTTATTTGGCTAGGGTTAGCGCTATTCTCGAACAAAAATGTAGATTTCCAAGTCCGACCTCGGTAATTCCAGTCAGTTTTATTGAATCTCTTGACATCGATACTCCTCAAGATTTATCAGTTGCCGAGCAACTTTCGGTATGTTTTGAGTAGACTGCTTGTATGAATTTAGATCAGTATTTGGTGGACACAATAAGGTTATTAGAAATTTTAAGAGACGAGAAATTCCAAAAAAATTTTGATCAGGCCTCAAAAATTTTATTAGATGCAATTTCTGCTGGGGGTTCAATTATTATTTGTGGAAATGGTGGGTCTCATGCTGATGCCCAACACTTTGCAGGCGAGTTGATTAATTACTTTACTAAACCACACAAAGCGCTTCCTGTTTTTACTCTAGGAACTAATTCCACGGTTGCAACAGCTTGGAGTAATGACCACAAATTTTCAGATCAATTTTCTAGAGAGTTAGAAGCGTACAGAAACCCAAATTCTGTTTTGATTGCGATCACAACTAGTGGGAAGTCTGAAAATGTCATAAACGCGCTTGAAAAGGCAGGTCAGATGGGATTCAAGCGAATTGCTCTTACAGGAAGCAAGGGTGCGGAAATTCTACAAAAATATTGCGATGTAATACTTGCGGCCGATTCTGATGTAACGCATAAAATTCAAGAAACTCATATAGTTATGTACCATGCATTGTGTATTTATTTGGAGCAAAATTTACCTATAGAATTTCTATATGAAGTTGGGAGATAAAATGACGGTAAAGGTTGGCAAGAAAACAATTGGTGATAGCGAACATACATATTTGATTGCCGAGATCGGCATAAATCACAACGGTAACTTAGAAAACGCCTATAGGTTGATCGAGAATGCAAAGGTAGCTGGATTTGATGCAGTTAAATTCCAGAAGAGAACTATTGAAGTTGTGTACACAAAGGATGAACTTGAACAACCGAGAGAGAATTTTTTTGGGAAAACGAACGGTGACTTAAAACGTGGTTTGGAATTTGATAAAGAAGATTACTCAAAAATTGATAAATTTTGTGATTCCATTGGAATAGATTGGTTTGCAAGTCCTTGGGATGAAGCAAGTGTAGATTTTTTAGAAAATTTCGGTGTTGTTGCCCATAAAATAGCATCCGCTTCGCTAACTGATAAATCATTGCTCCAAAAAATTAGAGGTACAAACAAACCTGTATTTCTCTCAACTGGCATGTCTACTATTGACCAAATCGAGAAGGCAGTTGAAATTCTCGACATAAATAATTTGATTCTCTTGCACGCAGTGTCCTCTTATCCGGTGAAAGATTCGGACTTAAATTTATCGGTAATAAATACACTCAGACAACGCTTTCCTAACTTACCAATTGGCTATTCGGGGCATGAAGTTGGGGTACTACCAAGTGTTATCGCTGTTGCTAAATTTGGTGCGGTATGTGTAGAAAGACACATAACTTTAGATAGAGCCATGTGGGGTAGCGATCAATCTGCGTCCTTAGAGTTACCTGGAATGGTCAAGATGGTTCGTGACATTAGGGAAATTCCTAAATTAATAGGTAGTGGGGAAAAAATAATTCAAGAAATAGAGATTGGGCCAATGAATAAATTACGTCGAGTAAATACCATTTAAAGATTTAATAGATCAAAAATTTCACGAGCTTGTTCGAGTTCTTCTTGTGTATCAATATCCAAACCTTCAATGTATGGAATATTCATACACAATGTTGGTTCAGGGTAAATTAATCTTTGATTTCTAACTGCATCTACCTTAAAACCATATGCGCCACCAGATTCAACAGCACGACTTAAGACCTTTTGCCTTGGAGGCCTCGCGGCTCTTCCTTGAACAGGATTCCAAGATTCACTATCTTTTTCCCAAAGATAAGTGTTTGAATGAACAGTTGAAATAACTGAATTAACGTCGGATTTTGTCAACTCATTAACACATTTGAGCATAGATTCAGTTGAAATCAAGGGCGATGTAACTTGGTGAAGAAGAACAATATCATCTGAATTTAGGTAGTAATTTTCAATTAAATCAAGAACAACATCCAATGTGCTTGAATCGTCTAGAGCTAAATGATTCGGCCTGACAGTAACTACTGCACCAAAAGACTTAGCCATGGTTGAAATCTCGTCGTTGTCAGTAGAAACTAGAACCTTTTCACACCCTATTTCATTTAGCTTCTTTATGCCTAGACCTAGCAAATTAGTCTTTCCAATAGGTTGTAGGTTTTTAGATTTAATTCCCTTACTTCCGCCACGAGCCGGAATAAGTCCAATTAACATTTATAACAACTCCTTCTTAATCCAAAAAATCTATGGTTCAGTTTATCCAATCTAAGAAGTGCAGAGTACAACAAACTATAATTTAACGTGATTCCGTCAAAATTGATTCGGGTTGCAGAACTATTCATTTCTATATATTTATAACGCAAACCGCCTAACATTTGGAAGTATCCAAATTTCTTTGCATTCTCAATAAATTTACTTTTCTTAACGTGCCGTATATAATAATTAAAGTTATTTTCCAACTCGCGAGGATTCTTTGGCTTATATGACATTTCCATTTTACTATAGAGAGAATTCCCACATAATACATTTGACTTACCCATATAGGCACTTTCAGGTCCAATTGTAGATCCGGAAGTAAACACTATTTGCGAACTTTCAATCAATGAATAAGTATTAATAGGTGAATCAAACCAAAAATAATCAACATTTCTATACTTCTGTTTTAGTTTCCTTAGGTAACAATCCCACATTTGTATCTCTTTATTGGATTTAAACTTGAGATTTGGATGAATGCGAATCAAGAATTGATACTCGGATTTTGATTGAATTATCTCACTTAAATTATTTATAATCTCAAATTGGCTTCCCCATGAGGTTTCTTTCAGGTTTGATAAAATCAATTCATCTTCTGATGAGTGAAAATAAGAAATTATCTTTACATTATTATTTGCTTTTTTGTAATATTCATTTTGGTTTGCGGTAAAGTTTTGCGTGACTCCTGCAATTCGTGCTGAAAACCACTCGCGAGCATACTTTTCAATATTACGTTTTTGTTGATTGGTACTTAAACTATGAAATTCGTTTACTATTTCAGCTCGATACGCAGGTGAATGAACCGGTTTATGAAAGAGCCAATATCTATCTGGAAAACTCATATTCGCCTGCTCTAAGAATTTTACTTTAATGCCGAACTGATCACATATGTTCCAAACTGCATTTCCAACAATAAACCTTCCGTTGTATATATACACATTTGAAAATGAGTTCGTATTGAATATATTTCTTAAGTGTAAATATGAATTGTTATACAAATTAATTAAGTTAATATACAGATTCTTGTAACATTCTAGGCAAGGATTGCTTTCTCTTTTTAAAGAAATTACTTCATTTTTTGCCGCAGCTTTCGCCAATTCTTGGTCTATAGAACTTACATTTTTAATACTTTGTTCGGTATTATTAATTACTTTTTTTATTCCTATGCTCTTTAATTTTTGTTCGATTCTTTTCATTTTTATTTTAAAAACAATTGAATTTAGTCGATCTGCAATCGGAAATTCAAAGACTCTTGATGGCACACTGGTCAAATCTATATACTCAATTTCCTTGCCGCTATTCGCTAAATTGATCGCGGTTTCCAAGATCATGGCTAGTTCAAGAGGTTTACTTGAGGTGATTACAAGTAAATGTTTTTCTCTTAATCTCATTCGCTCATATTACCTTGAAAATTTAAGTACATTTATAAAACCTTTATCATTTTTTGATGTATATTTAATTTATGATGAAGGAATTTTCGATAGGAAATCGTCAAGTTGGAAAAGAGCACCCTCCGCTCGTTGTGGTTGAAATTGGAATAAATCATGAGGGTGATTTATCAGTTGCAAAGAAAATGGTTGACGCTGCTTACGATTCGGGAGCGGAAGTTATAAAACATCAAACTCACATACCTGATAAAGAAATGTCGGTTGAGGCAAAACATGTTATTCCAGGAAATTCCGATAAGTCTATTTATGAAATCATTTCAAGATGTGCTTTATCGCTTGAGGATGAACTGGATTTAGCGAATTATGTTAGATCAAAGGGTTTGATCTACATCAGCACTCCTTTTTCTAGAGAAGCTGTCGATTTTTTGGTAAGCATAGATGTACCAGCATTTAAGATTGGTTCTGGTGAATGTAATAATTACCCATTTGTTGAATATGTTGCAAGTAAAAGTAAGCCAGTTATTTTAAGTACTGGAATGAACTCGATTGAAAGCATAGCTCCGTCGGTTGAAATTTTAGAGCATTATCAAATTCCATATGCATTATTGCACTGTACAAATCTTTATCCGACACCTGAGAAACTTATTCGTTTAAATTCTATACAGGAGTTATCTAGTTTCTTTCCAAACGCAGTTTTAGGTTTATCTGACCATTCATTAACTAATTTTCCATGTTTTGGAGCAGTTGCCTTAGGTGCATCTATTTTGGAGAGGCACTTCACTGACTCGAAAGAACGCCCGGGTCCTGACATAGCTTGTTCTATGGACCCGAATGAATTATCCGAACTAATTATCGGATCCAAAACTATTTATGCCTCTCTTCAAGGTTCAAAATTGCCAGTTGAAGAGGAGGGTGTCACCGCAGCATTTGCCTTTGCTTCCGTAGTGGCCACAAAAAAATTGACCGCAGGAGAGAAGCTAACTAAGGATTCAATCGCACTGAGGCGTCCAGGAAATGGAGATTTTGGTCCTAAAGATTTCTATAATTTAGTAGGGAAGTTAATGATAAATGATGTTCAAGACAATCATCAAATTTCGAAGTCGGATATAGCATAGGTGAAAAAAAGGATTGCATTTCTAACCGGCACCAGAGCCGATTATGGAAAAATCAAACCGCTATTAAGGATTATCCAAGATTCTTCCAATTTTGACTTGATAGTTATTGCAACAGGCATGCACACATTGGCAGAATTTGGTCTCACTATAAATGAAGTTATTAAAGACAATATAGGTGAGCTACACACATTTTCCAACCAATCAATTGGTGACAAAATGGATAACGTATTAGCTAATACAATTTTAAGACTTTCAGAGACTGTAAAAACGCTTAATCTGGACCTTCTTGTGGTGCATGGGGATCGATTGGAAGCCATTGCCGGAGCCATTGTTGGATCTTTTAATAATTTAAGGGTTGCTCATATCGAAGGCGGTGAAGTGTCTGGAACCATTGATGGATCTATACGACACGCTATAACCAAATTCTCACACGGCCATTTTGTGTCCAACACAGAAGCAGCGAATCGCTTAATCCAACTTGGAGAAAACCCACAAACCGTTTTCGAGATTGGTTCTCCTGATACTGACGCAATATTGAATGAAACACTTCCGGATATAAATGAAACCAAAAAGCACTATGAAATACCATTCGAAAAATATGGAATTTTGATATTTCATCCCGTTACAACAGAAATAACTTCACTTAAACAACAAGCGCAAAATATCGTTGAAGCTTTAATTAAAACCAACTTAAATTATATTGTTATTAGATCGAACAACGATTCTGGGTATAAAGAGATTGAAGAGGCATACAGCAAACTAGATAGTAATTTGCATTTTAAGAAATTTCCATCCATTAGGTTTGAAAGTTTTCTGAGCTTACTTAAAAATGCTAACTTTATAATTGGCAATTCAAGTGCAGGAATTAGGGAGGCGCAATATTTCAATGTACCAGCAATTAATATTGGCTCTCGACAAAAAAATCGAAGCAAATCGAAACATATTGTTAATGTAAACCCAATTGCCGAAGAAATTACAAGAGCTATTAGAGAAATAAAACCGTTAGACGCCTCTTCAGGGATGAAATTAGATTTCGGTATGGGAAATTCAGCGGAGACATTTTTAAATATAATAAATTCCCCTGAATTTTGGAACATACCGATCGATAAAACTTTTATTGACTTAAATTAGCAGTGTTTCTATAGAGTCGATTCCCGGACACAGCACCCACGGCATCTACAGCCGTAGAAAATCCTATACTTTTCATATACCTGTGCACATCTTTTTCTGTTTTCATATTTTCATATAATTGAATTCTTGAAAGTTCAATGTGTATCAACTTTACTTTAGATTTGATGAATTCTTCAGATCCAGAAATTACATCAAACTCTTTGCCTTGTAAATCCAACCAGAGCACATCAACAAAAGAAACGTCATTTAGATAACAAAATTCAAATAATGTTTGTGTTTGTACTATCTCAGTCTGGTTAAATTTAATTTGAGGAAACAAATCCTTGTGCTTAGTTGGCTTCATTAACGAACTTGACCCATGCCCCTGCAAGTAACCATCGTTTGAACCAATGTAAATTTGAGTTTCACCGGATTTTGAATCTAATGCGATCTTATGTAACTTAACGTGTTCTAATCCTTTAAACTTATCATTCAAATAATTAAACTGACCAGAAACCGGCTCTATTGCTAAAATAGTTGCGTTTGGGAAAATAGTTGTGAATTCCATTGTGTCTACCCCATCAGCCGCGCCCGCTTCTACAATAATTTGGATTTTATCTAAGTATCTTAAAAAAATTGATTTATCAATATTAGAAAGATTCAAGCTTGGTTTAAGAATTTTTGTGAGCGATTTAATCGGATGAGCAAACAAAAAGATTATGCGTAGTTTCAAATATGTCATTTGTATCATTTACATTCTATAACTTAGATCTTATTTTGATTACCTGATCGCACGTTCCTAATACTAAATTTGAATGGGATATAATTAAAATTATTTTATCTTTTTTCATGCCTTGAATAATTTTAAGAATTTTGTTTACATTTGAACGGTCTAGCGCGCTAGTCGGTTCATCGAAAATAATCAGTTCTGGATTGTTGAATATTGCCCTGGCTAAAGAAATTCTTTGACGCTCTCCTCCTGACAAATTGGATCCGTCTGTGCGGAGCTTGAGTGGCTCACCTATATGGTTCTTTAAGTTTAAATGCTCTAGTTGCAATTTTTTCACAATGCTTTTTATCTTCTGCCTCTCTGCAGCCCTAATATTAGTTTTCAAGGCTATGTTCGAAATTAAGTTATCTCCAAATAGTGCGCAATTTTGAGATACATACCCGATTGAAATGTTGTATTTATTGTTCGTTACAGTTTTCTTTTCAAAAATGTAAGAAATTCTTCCTTTAGATGGCTGATTCAATCCAGCGATTAAGTCCACCAATGTGGTTTTACCCGCCCCAGAAAATCCACTTATTCCATATATTTTACCGCGCGTCAGATTTAAATTTCCATATTTAATTGATGGCTTGCCACGTCCTGACAAGTGTTCAAATTCAAGATTTTTTATTTCAATTTTATTTAAAGATCCAAGGTTTTGCGATTCTAATTTATCAAATAATTTTGTTTTCAAATTTTCGTCCATAATTCTAAACAATTCTTCTGTCGTGCTTTGTGCGGTTCGAAAAGCCAAGCTACTATTTTGCATTCTTTGTATATTTGGAATTAGTCGAAATGCAACCGCAAGAAATACCACGAGAACGGTGATTGTTCTGCGCATATCAGTAGTAATTAATAATAAAATTGAAACCGATAGTCCAACTACCAAAACCAAAATTTCTAAAATGTATTTTATTAATGTATTAGTCCAAAGCAGTTCTTGATTTGTTAACGTTTGTGTAAATTTCGCAGTTTTAAAATTCTGTAAAAATATTTTTTCTTTTCCATAGACTTTTAATTCTTTTACTCCTGAGACGTACTCATTAATTAAGCCATTGGTTTGCGTATGAAATTTGGTTAATTGTTGACCTAAGTATTTTGCTCTTTTATTGATTCTTTTACTTACCACCAAATATGTTGTTAGAAAAATAACTGCAGACAAGGTAAGGCTTATCGGAGACGCATAAAATGCAAAGGCACCAATTAAAATTGATGAGAATAGATCGCCTATAAAATTTATACCATTGCCGATAATGTTGGTTGTAAATCTGCTAGATCCCACCAATAAGATGAATTGATAGTCAGAAATACTTCTCTTGTTAATCTCCTTCAAATCTGAATGTAAAACTTTATCGAATATATTAAATGTAATTTCTGACTCAATTCTTGCCATAAATTTAGCCAATTTATAATTAAAAAATGCTTGAATCAATGTTTTTAATATTAAAAAGAAAATCGCAAATACAGCAACGAATAGAGTTATCGTAGTTGAATTTAGTGATGTGTCGAAAACCGAGCGTATTAAGGTTTCTAGTCTTGTTGGTTTATTATCATTTGCCAGTACTTTGAAGCCCAAAGTTCCCAGCGTGCCCAACAGTATGATCCCTAATAAATCCAGTGTTCCCATCAAAATTATGATTGGGAATAAAAAAGTTACCTTCCGTCTGTCATTACCTGGCAAAAAACTCATTGCTTTTTGGAATAAGCGAAAATTAGCGATCAATTTTTAATCTCTTCCCGTTCCCAGTTACTCATATGCACTACTCTACAGCGATGAAGACCGTAGAAATCCTGATTGGTGCGGATAATTTATGACAGAGAACAATGAAATATTTGATTTAATCATAGTTGGGGCAGGCCCAGCTGGTCTGACGGCAGGTAAAAAGGCGATTGATCTTGGCTTAAAAGTGTTGTTAGTCGACTCAGATGTTCAAGTTGGTGGAATTTCGAAGACAGTTTGGCGTGATGGATTTGGTTTTGATTTAGGTGGACATCGTTTCTTCACAAAAGTAAAAAGTGTCGAAGATTTTTGGGAATCGATTTTAGATTCAAGTGATTTTTTAGATAGGCCTCGGAAAAGCAGAATATTTTACAAAAATAATTTCTTTGACTATCCACTAAAACCGTTTAATGCTTTATTTGGACTTGGTTTTTTTGAAACTATCCGTTGTATTTTGTCATACGTTTGGGTAAGAATTAAACCCCCTAAGGATCAGACAAACTTTGAAGGTTGGGTCGCAGCACGATTTGGTTGGAGACTTTATAGTATTTTTTTCAAAACTTACACTGAAAAGGTCTGGGGAATTTCAGCGACAAGGATTCAAAGTGATTGGGCTGCACAGCGGATCAAAAGCCTATCTTTAGCTAAGGCAGTTTTAAATGCCTTTGGAATTGGTGGTAAGAAAGAGGTAATTACAACTCTTATTGATACCTTTAAATACCCCCGTAAAGGCCCAGGAATGCTTTGGGAGAAATGTAGTCAAATTATTCAAAACGGTGGTGGAGTCTTAAAACTTCAAGAAAAAGTTATCAAGATAGAACTTGATGATATCTACACCGTTAAAACGAATGTTAAGTCTTATCATTCCAACTATGTAATTTCAACTCTACCGATTAATCATCTCCCAGCGGTTATGGCTTGTGATGATCATTTAATTTTGGAAGCTGCGGAAAAACTGAAGCATAGGGATTTTTTAATCGTTGCTATTGTATTAGATGACATTAATGTTTTCGATGATAATTGGATTTATATTCACTCCCCTGATGTAAAAGTAGGAAGAATTCAGAACTTTAAATCCTGGTCCCCTGAACTGGTTGAAGATGGTTTTGCATGTCTAGGGCTTGAATATTTTGTCTCAGAAGGTGACAGCACTTGGGAGATGACCGATTCTGACTTGATTAATTTCGCAAAATCAGAATTGTTGAAGCTTAAATTAGCTTCGGAAGATCAGCTTAAATCTGGATATGTTGTAAGAGTGCCAAAAGCGTATCCTGTTTATGACGAAAATTACCAAGAATCACTTGATGTAATTAGATCCTGGGTTAATTCAACTACAGTCAAATTTGCAACAGTAGGTAGAAATGGGATGCACAGATATAACAACCAGGATCACTCTATGTTGACTGCAATGCTTGCAGTAGAAAATCTTTTTTTAGGCAAAGATCACGACTTATGGAGTGTTAATGTCGAAGAAGAATATCATGAAGAAAAAAATAACAATAGTTCTGGAAGACAAGCACCGAAGATAATCAATAAACATAAATCATGAAGATAAATTCTAAAAAAGTTAGAAAATCCGAAACTTTAGAAGTAAAAAACATAAACAGTGGACGTTTTGGATTACAAATTAAAACCTTAATTGGACCATTTGCTTTACTTGCAATTACAAAACTTAATTTTCTCCTCCAAATTTTCGCACAAATTGGAGAAATCTGTCGGTTTTATTTATGGCAAAGAAATGAATTTAAAAACGTACAAGTTTACCTTAGTAAGGAAAAATTTTATAATGCAATAATTCAGGAATTAATCGATAATCCAAAATCAACAGATTTTTATGAATTTGGTGTTGCTCATGGATATGCAACTAATTTCTTTTTAAAGAAGCCAAGATTTGAGAATGAAATACTTCATGAATACAACGCTTTCGATACGTTTGAAGGATTAAATAAACCTTTTAGGGAATTTCCTGAAGGTAGTTTTACAAATAAAGGATTGGTTCCTGCAATATTTAATGAAAAACTCAATTGGTACATAGGTTTAGTCGAAGAAACCTTCGAAGGTTTCACGCATTTATCTTGTAGAAAAGTGATTTTTTTTGATCTTGATTTATATGAGCCAACATTATTTGTAATGAAAAAAATATTGAATTTTTTGAAACCAGGTGATTATTTATATTTTGATGAAGGATTTGATTTGAATGAATTTAGAATTATTGAAGATTATGTCATGAAAGAATTTAAGTTGAGGTTGGTAGGTACTAACTTTCAGGCTGTTTGTTTTCAAATAATCTAATGACTACACTCAGGTTTCCATTTACAGCTTTGTTATTGGCATCAACTTCTATATTCCTAAGTCAACAAAATAGGGACAGTTTGGACTCACTTTCAGTGAGATTTTCGTATTTAACAACAAATGAAAGAATTTTCATCAATTTGATTCCACTATTAGGAATTTTGTTGCTAATAGTTTTACAAAATAAAACTGATTTCATCGAGGGTACTTTTTCTCGCAAAATAAAACTAAACTTTTTTTGGGCGTGTGGTTTCATATTGATTTTCTTGATTAATTTATCTTGGAATCCAAGAATTTTCGATAAAATTTCTAGACTTTACTCCTGGATTGGAATTGGTCACCTTAAACCAGGTTTTGCTGACTGGTTGGGTGTGCTTAAAGGAATAAACACAGTCAATGAACCAGGTGAGTTTTTTACAATTGATTGCCCCGGTTCTTGCATGCAATATCGTTGGCAATATCCTTCTTTGCTTTTAGAACTGAATTTCATTGATGACTTAAGCGCTTATCTTCAAATATCAGCATTTCTTATTTTTCTGATATTTATCTTTGTATTTTTTAGAGTTTTCAATTTCCTTGACTCAGGAACATTATTAGGCGTTCTTTTTGTTTTGTCTCCAGCATTACTTTTATTATTCGAGAGAATGAATCCTGAGATATTCATAATTATTTTGATACCAATTCTGGCATATTATCTTGTCAATAAAAAAAGAATATTTATTTCTATCTTAATAATTTTTATAATGGCTGAAATCAAATTTTTCCCAATTGTATTATTCATATATTTATTTTTTGCATTCTACCGTAATTGGAAATATCTTTTGATAATTTTTTCCAGCTTTACGGGTGTATGTATTCTTCTATTGCGAGATTTAAATTTGATCGGATCAAGTAATTTAATTGCAGGCTATGCTGCGACTTTTGGATTGATAGGTTTAACTTCATTTGCTCAAGGACTACCAGAACCAATTATGAATTTTCAGCAGATTCCAATATTGCTTATTATCCTAATTTTTCTCCTATATTTTATTTTCTTAGGCACGCGCATCAAAATCGATATGCAAAGAAATTATCGTTTTAGTTACTTCGAAACCCTTTTCTTGATTTCATCCTCTTTATTTATTTTATCTTGGTTCACTAACTCTAACTATATTTATCGGGCTTCCCTCCTAATATGGATTATTCCATTTTTTATTATTCTATATGAAAAGAATAGTGAAATAGTATTTTTTTGGTTTGTTGTAACTTTGTTTGGATGTTTCACGCTGCCGGTAACATTAGCTCCGATCAGAAATATATTATTTTCTACCTCTGCGTCAATCATGATTGGTTTGTTCATAGTTGTTGTTAGAAATATGTTTTTTAAAGGTGGTTTAAAAGCTAATTTGGAAGTGACTTGATTATCTCTCTAAGGGTTGTGCTTGTATTCCAGTTATAAATGTTTATAATTTTACTTGGGTCAGCAATTAGTTGTTGAACATCCCCTTCTCTCCTAGGTTTAATTGTATATTCGATAGAAATATTTTTTACTGACTTAAAAAGTTCAATTACTTCTAGTACAGAAGCCCCTTTCCCACTGCCTACGTTGTAAATTTCACTTTGAGGAAATTCTCTTGAACTTAAAATCTGTATCATCAAATCGGCTAGGTCGCCCACATAAAAATAGTCTCTAATGCAGGTTCCATCAGGTGTTCCCCAGTCCACACCATATAGTTCGAAAATTTTCTGATCTGTTAAATTTGGAATGAGATGCGTTTCCGGAAAATGATTTTCATTTAGAGTTTTAAAACCAGGTGAATCAAAGCTGCCAGCCACGTTAAAGAACCTTAAAATAACAGCATTAATTTTTCCAATTTGTGCATATCTTTCTATTTCTTGATCCGCCATTAATTTAGTTTCCCCGTATGGACTATTAGGCCCTAATGGTGAAGATTCGTTTAAGAGGTTATTGCTGTTTGCATAAACCGCACAAGTAGATGAGAAGATTAGGTTATTTATGTTCATTTTAATCATGGAATCAATTATTTTTTTAGTTCCGTCAACATTGGTTTTCCAGTACAAATCATTTTTAGATATAGATTCACCAACTAAAGATTTACCTGCTAGATGAATTACAGTATCGCAACCTGATAGCGCATTATCAATAGCCAAAGCATCCAGTATTGATCCTTCATAGAAGTTTGCCTTTGGGTGAATATTTTCTTTATGTCCCGTAGATAAATCATCCAACACATTTACTTCAAAGCCCTCATTAATTAGTTTTGCCACAGTAATTGAACCAATATAACCAGCACCCCCTGTTACCAAAACTTTCATTTAGTTAACCTTCAATTTTTGTAGCAAGGCCTCAGTTGTTAAATGGGGAGCCGAATTCTTTGCCAAACTACTTCTCGCTTCTAATAGTGAAATTATTGAAATAATTATTGATTCAGGCGGAGTTTGATTGGCTTTTTCTATAATTTTCGTTTGTATTTCTTTATTAGTAATTTGATCAGTTGGATTTGATTGAACAATTAAACAGTCCCTATACACTGTTGCAAGATCTAATAGAGCGCTATCTAAATTATCTCTTACTAATCTTGTACTTCTTGTTTTTTGCTCCTTTTCCAACTCTTTTACAGCCTTACTTCCACCTGAGGCCAACTTGCTCCCCGTTGATCCATATGACTCTTTTAGTTTTGTAAGTTCTTCTTCATCTCGTATCTCAGACTCAGATTGTGCCTGCTCTTTTGCCAACTCCAACAATGCATTAGCTGCTTCAAATGTAGATACTAAATCTTTGACAGAAAAGGGAATGTTTAAAATCTTTTCTCTGGTTTTTCGTGCTTCTTCATTGGTAGCTAAGTATTTTGCTCTACCGATATGTCCCTGCGCTGCGGAAGCGGCGAACTCCGCCATCTTTGGATCAATCCCATCACGCTCAATTAGTAATTTAGTAACTGCTACAACTGATGGGGTTCTGAGACTTATATGGCGACATCTGGATCTAATTGTTGGCAGTACATCTGTCAGAGTTGGTGCACAAAGCAACCAGACTGTTCTTGCCCCTGGCTCTTCAATAACTTTGAGTAATGCATTAGCAGCGGACTCAGTTAATCGATCTGCATCCTCAATGACAACCACGCGATAATTGCCAACTGAAGGTGACCACGAGGTTCTGGCAATTAAATCTCTAATTTCATCAATTTTGATTGATAAACCTTCAGTGCGAATTAATTCAATATCTGCATGCGATCCATCGATTACTGATGTGCAGTTAATGCAGATGGAACATCCACCTTTTTCACATAGAAGTGCTGCCGCAAAAGCAACTGCCGCATTTGATCTGCCAGAACCAGGTGGGCCAGTAAATAACCAAGAGTGTGTCATTCCTTGAGTGTTGTTTGTTGAATCTTTTGATGCACTTACCGCATCTCTTAATGTTGCAATAACTTTTTCTTGATCGATCAGATCATCAAATACAGAACTCATAATTTTATGTTTTTCTTTAACAATGGAAGAGTCGTAACTCTTTCGACAATAGCTGCATGAACTTGTTCAATAGTTGATCTGCCATCAATAACTAAGTAGCGCTCTGGATCAACTTGAGCCATATTTAAATACTCTTGACGCACACGTTCATGAAAAGCCAGTGGCTCTGATTCAAGACGATCGGTTGAATGCAATCTTCCTAAACCAATCTCTGCTGGTAAATCTAAAATAATTGTAAGAGATGGAGTTAAGGATTCAGTTGCCCAACGTGAAATACGTGCGACCTCTGCTGGAAGCAAAACACGTCCTGCACCTTGGTATGCGATAGATGAATCAATATAACGATCAGTGATTACAACATCTCCACGATCTAATGCTGGTCTTACAACTGAAAATACATGGTGAGCGCGATCTGCTGCATACATAAGCGCTTCAGATCTTGGGCTGATAACACCAGTGTTGTTATCTAACAAAATTTGTCTAATTTGATTACCAAGAGTTGTGCCACCTGGTTCGCGGGTTAGAACAACAGTTTCACCTTGTTTTTCCAGCCACTCTTTTAATAATTTAGTTTGGGTGGATTTACCAGCGCCCTCGCCACCTTCAAATGAGATAAACAAACCCTTGGTTACATTTCCAGTTATCGCACCTAACTCACCACGAAGTGCAGATAAAACATCTGACCAAAGCGAAACGTTTGGACGATCACGCATCTGGCGATAGGAAACAATTCCAACTATTAAACCAATTACACCGGCCGCAAACATGGTGAATGCAGCACCGTTATAGGTAACGGAAGTGGTTCTAAATGAGAAGGTGTGTTTGCCGATTGCTGCAGCAATAATTGGTGAGATTGCCAAAACTAGTACAAGTGAAACACGAACTAATGATTGCACGAAAGCAAAGGTGCGGCCACGGACCTCATCCTCTACCTCCATGCCCAACATGGTGAATCCTGTAACCCAAGCGATACCCGCAAATGCGCCAAGCAAAATAACGATAAAGATTGCAAGAACAAGGTTGAGAACAAGAGAGAGAAGAATTAAAAAGAAGCTTGAGATAACGAGTGATGCACCAAATAATCTTCTTCTAGAGAATTGCGCAAATACCTTTGGTCCAAACGAGATACCAAGAGCTAAACCGGTAAATACTGCGCCAAATAAAACACCGTATGCAGCTTCACCAGCTTGTAGATCGCCAACAAATGTACGAGCTAATCCAATTACAGCACCTGCTGCAAAGAATGCACCAAGCATTCCAACAATTAGGCCGCGAATAATCTTTGAGCCCTTAATGAATTTAAAACCTTCAAATAGAGAAGAGCCGATTCCTTGGCTAGCCGCTGTCTTTGCAGCGCCCTTTGGAATCTCGTGTAAGCGCCAGACTGTGTAGGCACAAAATGCAAAGCTGAATGCATTTATATAAAGTGCAAAATCTGCAGCACTAGATGGCGTTGTATTTCCTAAAGCGGAGTTAATTGCACCGGAGAAAATAGCAAGTAGTGAGAAGGTAATTGCAGCGAGGGGTGCCGTGCCGTAGGAGGCTAGGAGTGAAACTTGGTTAGCGCTCTCTAATTTATGTTTTGGAACAAGGTTTGGAACAGATGCCTCTTTAGCTGGCGACCAAAACAGGGTAACGGTTTCCACCAAAATAGAGGCGGTATATAGCCAAAAGTAATTGCCAACAATTGGAATAGATAGATAAAGTGCAAAGCGGGTAATATCGCAAGCAACCATTAATTTGCGGCGATCAATACGATCTACAATTACGCCAGCAAATGGACCAAGAATTACTGCAGGAAGCAAGCGAACAATAAATACACCAGCGATTGCAAAGTTAGCTTTTGCGTAATCGCCGCCAGATAGTTGTTGGGCTAGAGCGGTTGATGCAAGAAGGCCAAGCCAATCACCAAAGGATGAAAATGCCATGGCATTCCAAAGTTTGCGAAATGCGGGAATTGCTAAAACGCTGCGGGATTCAGATTGTGCTGGTGCGGATGGATATGGCAGCGACATGTTGTAAGTCTACTTGTGGAGTATGTCCGCGAAGTTAGGCGGGATTTCCCACGCCAGTAGCAGCCTTCTTTGCTTTCTTTTTTGCCCCAGCACCTTTAACTGTTTTCTCAGTCAAGGTCGGCGCAGTTTTCTTACTCGATGCCTTCTTCTTTTTCTTTCCGGAGCCACCTGGGTTTTCTAGCTCCCAAGCACGACGGCCGGCAAGTAATTCAAGTGCGCGTTCTAAAGTTAATAGTTCAACTGCATCACCGCGACGAAGTGTTGCATTTACTTCACCATCAGTTACATAAACACCAAAGCGTCCATCTTTAACAATTACTTCTCTATCTGTTGCCGGATCTTTACCAAGCTCTTTAAGTGGTGGCTTTGCAACTCCGCGGCGACGAACCTTTGGTTGTTTGTAAATTTCAATTGCTTCTTCTAGACCAATAGAGAATAGTTGATCTTCACTTGTAAGGGTTCGAGAGTCAGCGCCATGTTTCATATATGGGCCGTATCGTCCATTTTGCACAGTGATTGGCTCTTCTTGATATGTACCAAGTGTGCGAGGTAATGAAAGAAGTCGAAGTGCATCCTTTAAATCAATAGTGTCTAGTGTCATTGTGGAAAGCAGAGATGCTGTCTTTGGCTTTGGTGCATCTTTTTTCTTACGCTTTTTCTTGGCACCCTCTTCAACAACCTCTTCTGGAAATACTTCAGTGATGTAAGCACCAAAGCGTCCTGATTTAGCAATTACTTCTAATCCTGTTTCAGGATCTGTTCCAAGTTTTCTTTCCCCTGATGGTTTGGCAAGTAATTCAATTGCTTTAGCAAGTGTTAATTCATCTGGCGCCATCTCTTCTGGAATATTGGCAAACTTACGTTCTTCACCTTGTCCTTGTTGTAGGTATGCACCAAAGCGACCAACACGGATTTCAATATCATCGCCCATCTTCATGGTGTTAATGGCTTGTGCATCAATTGCACCAAGATCTGCAGATAGATCAGCTAATCCTGGATTTTTATCGGTGCCGTAGAAGAAGTTGGTAAGCCACGCAACCCGATCCTCTTCACCATTTGCAATGCGATCTAAATCCTCTTCCATCGATGCAGTGAATTCGTAATCAATTAACTTAGTGAAGTGTTGTTCAAGTAAACCAGTAACTGAGAAGGCTAAAAATGTTGGAACTAGTGCGCGGCCGCGCTTTGCAACATATCCACGATCTTGAATAGTTTGCATGATTGATGCAAAGGTAGATGGGCGACCAATACCTAGCTCCTCAAGCTTTTTAACAAGGGTTGGTTCGGTATAACGAGCAGGCGGCTTTGTTTCATGGCCTTCGCAGGTGTACTCAGTAACTGCAATCTTCTCTCCTGCCGACATCGCAGGAAGTCTGCGATCGGTATCTTCAGCATCAGTCTTATCTTCAACGATTTCTTCATAAGCAGCTAGGAAACCAGCAAAGGTAACAACAGATCCATTGGCACGAAAAATTGCATCCTTGCCAGTCTTTGTTTTTACATCAAAATCAACCCGCATCTGTTGTTTCTTAGCATCTGCCATTTGGGATGCAACGGTGCGCTTCCAAATTAGATCGTAAAGTGCAAACTCATCACGAGATAACTCTGGTGCTAACTCACCAGGAGTTTTAAATACATCTCCCGCTGGACGAATTGCTTCGTGTGCCTCTTGTGCATTTTTAGTTTTGCCTTCATAAACACGTGGTGAGGCAGGTACAAACTCTTTTCCATAAAGTGCCTGCGCAGATGAACGTGCTGCAGTGATAGCGGAAGCAGAGAGTGTTACAGAATCTGTACGCATATAGGTGATGTAACCATTTTCGTACAAACGTTGAGCAATACGCATAGTTAATTGCGCACCCCAACCCAAACGAGAACCTGCATCTTGTTGCATAGTTGATGTTGTAAATGGCGCTTTAGGGCGTTCAGTTCTTGGAGATTCTTCTAATGACTTAACAGTTAGTGATTGTCCAGATAGAGATTGAACTAATTCGCGAGCACCTGCTTCATCTAATAACAAGATGTTCTCTAAAGATTTTTCCTTAATTCCACCATTTGAATCAAAATCATTTGTAGCTGCAACGCGCTTGCCTTCAAGTGAGAGAAGACGTGCATTAAACCCTGGCGCACAGGATGCGGCTAGATCCCACCAAGCAGATGAAATAAATGCCATACGCTCTCGTTCGCGCTCCACAATCAAACGAGTAGCAACAGATTGCACACGTCCGGCAGAGATACGCGGCATAACTTTTTTCCACAAAACTGGTGACAATCGGTATCCGTAGAGACGATCTAATACACGACGTGTTTCTTGTGCATCTACTAATCGATAATCTAAATCACGGGTCTCTTGCGCAGCTTTTTGAATTGCTTCCTTTGTAATTTCATGAAAGACCATTCGCTTAACTGGAATCTTGGGACGAAGAACCTCAATTAGGTGCCAAGCGATTGCTTCACCCTCGCGGTCTTCATCGGTTGCCAGAATTAATTCATCGGCATCCTTCATTAACTCTTTTAACTCTGAAACCTTCGCTTTTTTATCTGGATTAATTACATATAGAGGTGCGAAATCCTCTTCAATATTTACACCCTCTTTTGCCCAAGCAAGTTTTTTGTACTCTTTAGGAATATCAGCGGCGCGTTGCGGTAAATCGCGAATGTGACCGACAGATGCTTCCACTACGTACTCATCCCCTAGGAAGGAGCCGATCTTGCGCGCCTTCGCAGGGGATTCAACGATTACAAGCTTGGTGCCCAAATTAATTAGCCAATCGCAGTTGAGGCGCGTCGGTTACGAACCAACGCAACAACAATTGCAAGAGTTGCAACCAAAGAAATCAAACGTGATGTTCCTTCATTGTTATCTAATGCAAAGGCAACAATTGCTGGAGTAATTAATAATCCAACTAG
>JACCDP010975840.1_pt1 | contig 33228 bp, 52 predicted proteins | sample 7445841 | NCBI WGS metagenome assembly JACCDP01 (sample SAMN15323441, study PRJNA562643) | freshwater metagenome | isolation source: river surface water | place: USA:Blue River Watershed | collected 2017-08-17 | reverse complement strand
CGTCTAGATAGCCCGCTAGGAATTATTTCCGGCGAACTTGGCACTATGCGCGTAGGCACTCGCCTAGACCCAGACGTAGCTCAGCTAGTAGACGGCTTCCGTAAAGTTAGAATGGCCTAATGGCAGACATTCAGTTACTACGAACCGGTATTGCTAACAACCTAGCAACCATCACCGGCCTACGCACTTCGGTAGACATTCCAGATAACCCGAACCCACCGGTCGCAATCGTTCAGCTTGTCCGTGTCGAGTATCACCAAGACTTCAAGAACGGCATGGCGGAATACACTTTTGCCGTCCAGGTTCTTGTCGGTCGCGTAGACGAGCGATCGGCCCAGCGTAATCTAGACGCTTACTGCTCTAGCGATTCCGCGTCGTCTATACGGGGTGCGATAGAATCGAATAGGAATCTTGGTGGTTACGCTTATGACTGCGTGGTTACCGAGATGTCGTCTTACGGAAGCGTTCTGGTAAACGACACCACCTATCTAGCGGCGGAATTCGCCGTTAGAGTGCTTGCAAGCTAATTAGGAGAAAACATGGCAAAGCTAGTTCTCACCGACGTCGTTACCACCATTGGCGGAACTGACTACTCGGCGAACATCAACCAGGTTGAGATCAGCCTCTCAGCCGACGAGGTGGAGACAACCGCCTTCGGGTCGCAGTGGAGGACATCAACCACGGGCCTTCGCTCAGGAACCTTTACGGTTTCATTCCACGCAGATTACGCCGCTGCCGCAATCGACTCTGGCCTATGGTCTTTGTTCGGTTCTGCTGCTACCGTGGTCGTAAAGCCAAACGGAACTGCAGTATCGTCTAGCAATCCGAGCTTTTCGTTCGTCGTAAATGTTGCATCCCTTACTCCGGTCAGCGGTGCAGTGGGCGATCTAGCGGTATCAAACGTTACCTGGCCGATCACCGGTGCGGTAACTCGCGCAACCGCGTAACAACTCAGAAGGAAACCTACAAATGAGAATCAACCTAGAAATCGAACAAGTAGACGGAACCAAGCTAGAGGTAACCGCTTCGGCCATTGACCTAGTCAAGTTCGAGGAAAGATACGACATCAGCGTATCCAGACTCGATAAGGAAATGAAGCTAACCCACTTGCTATTCCTAGCTCACACGTCGCTAAAGCGACAGAACAAGACCGCCCTAGACTTCGAAGCATGGCTAGAAACGGTTGAGAGCGTAGGAGCTTCGGCTAAAGACCCAAAATAGTAGGGCTTGGCGATAAGTCGTCCCATTGGTTTATCGCCGGCCTTGCTGTTGAAACAGGCATAGCCCCGTCGGTTCTTATGCAGGAATCCGATCGTATGTTGTGGACTATGGGTCGCTACCTTATTTGGAAGCACTCGGCATAACCCCTGCTAACCCCAGGGGTTTTGTCTTTTGGTAGACTTGAAGAAACAAGGAGTCGGTTTATGTTTCTAGGTGGCGAAGTATCGGCTCAGGACATCAAGCGCATAAACGCCGCCCTAAAGCTCGTCGAGCCAGAACTTCTGAAATCTATCCGTGCGGAGATTCGTTCTATTGCTAAGCCAATCGAAGACCAGATAAAAAAGAACATCCCTAGCAAACCACCTATGAGCGGTATGGGCAGCGTCGTCTTGAATAAGAAGACCGGTAACTACTCAATAAACGAAGGACGCTTGCGCTGGCACGGAGCAGGACTTAGGGCTTCTAAGGCCATCGCGCCAAACGCTACTTCTATCAACAGTTCTATGAAAGCCACGGGACGTTCCCTGAATACTTCCCTAGCCAAAATCGTCGTCCAATCGCCAGCGGTATCTATGGCGGACATGGCAGGTCGCACAAACCAAAGCCGCCCGCTTTCACGCGAATACCTTTACCGCAACCGATCAGGCGAAATTGTAAAGCGTCGTCACCGAGTTACAACCCAGGGCAAGACGTTTATTCAAAACCTATCTGGGGCCGCTTCCCGATACGCCTGGCCGGCACTAGAGAGTAAAATTGACCAGGTAGCTAAGGAACTCGAAACCCGTGTTTTGGACAAGTTCTATCGCAAGCTAAACAGAAGGTTCTAATGGCTGGAAATGTAAAGGTAACGCTAAAGTCCGTCTTTGACGACAAGGGCGTTAGGGACGCACAACAACAGCTAGGCAATCTTGGCAAGGGGCTAGGCGTAGCGTTTGCCGCTGTATCCGCCGCAGTAATTGGCGCTGGTGCAGCCGTTGCAGGATTCGCTTCTAAGGCCGTAGACGCAGCCGAGAACGTCCGCCAGGCAGATAATCGACTAGGCCAGGTCGCTAAGTCTATGGGGATAGTCGGCTCGCAAACCCAGGCCGTAACTAACCGCCTAATTGAACTCGCGGAAGCAAACGAAGTCAATCTTGCGATCGACGCGGAAACCATCAAGCTCACGCAGTCCAAGCTTCTAACCTTCAAGGAACTAGCAGGTAGCGCAGACGAAGCGGGTGGTGCTTTTGACCGCGCGACAATGGCCGCTCTTGACCTGGCCGCTGCTGGATTCGGTTCGGCAGAAACCAACGCCACACAACTAGGTAAAGCCCTACAAGACCCGATCAAGGGACTAACCGCACTTACGCGTTCTGGTGTCACCTTCACGAAGCAAGAGAAGGAAAACATCAAGACCCTGGTCGAGTCAGGGCAAACGCTAAAGGCGCAAGACCTAATCCTGCAAGCCATCGAAACGCAGGTAGGCGGAACCGCCCAGGCAACCGCTAAGGCTTCTGACAAGATGAAGCTGGCGTTTGAGAACGTCTACGAAACCGTAGGCGAAGCTCTATTGCCGGTCTTCGACGAACTCGCTACCGAGGTAACGGCACTAACCCCAGAAATTGCCGACGCTCTAACGCCCGTCTTCGAACAACTAGCAGAAGTCTTCCGCAAGGAGATTATTCCGCTTATTAAGGAATTCACCGGTTGGCTTGCTTCACCGCAGGGAACTAAGGCCGTCAAGGACTTGACCGCCGCCGTGGTCGATTCCGTAAAGGGCTTCTTCGACTTCACTAAAAAGCTTATTGAGAATTGGGATCAGATAGTCGCCGTTACCGGTGTTCTGGTTACTCTCTACGGAGCCATCAAGGTATTTACCACCGTGACCGCCGCCGCTCGTGCTGCCATGTTGTTATTCAACGTAGCCCTGGCCGCTAACCCAATCGGTGCGCTACTCGTCGTTCTAGGTCTAACCACCGCCGCGGTTATTGCTTTCACGAAGGAAGTAACACCTGCAACCCAGGCACTAAAGAACGCTACAAACGCTTCGCTTGCACTAGAGCAAGAACAAAATCAACTTATCGAGAAAATCAAGCAAGGTGGGCTAGGGCTTAGCCAATACGAAAACCAACTTATCGACGTAAACGATAAGCTCATGCTGGTAAAGACCGGATTCTCGACTTCGGCCGGTGAAGCCAATCGCTTCAACCAAATCAAAACCGATGGCGTAAATTCGCAGATCGACAAGACCGCACTAAAGCTACAAAACCTATTCAACAAGTTTGGCGAAACAACCGCCGAAGCTCGCAGGTTCGCCGCTCTAAAGCCAGAAGAACTAACCACAACTACTACAACCACCACCACTCCTGGCCCTACCCCTGCCGAGCAGTTCGCAGAAGCTCGCAAGAAGGTTCAAAAGATTATCCAGGACGCGCAGAAGCGTGTCGCGGAAGCCCAGAAGTCCTACACGAAGGCAGTAGCCGCAGCGGACAAGGCGTTCCTAGAGAACGAGCTAAAGATTCGTCAGGACTACGGCAACCGCCTGGCCGACATTATCGAGCAGTCAAAGAACCGAATCCGCGACGCGTATAAGTCGATCGCGCAGTTCAACATCTCGACCTTCTTGTCAAACTTCCAGCAGGTCGAAGACGCTCGCTTGCAATCCTTCAACGAAGCTAAGAAGGCAGCCGAAGACGTAGGCACGGCGTTTACAGACGTGTTCACAAAGGGCGACCCCGTCCAGGCATACCTCAATAACCTTCGCGAAAAGATTGCTTCTAACAAAAAGATTCTCGACACTTCCGCCAAGCTTCTTCAAGCTGGTTTCTCCCAGACGTTTATTGAACAGATTATCGCCACCGGTGAAACGGGCGGTATCGCATTAGCCGAAGGACTACTAGCAAGTAGCCCAGAAACTATCCGCGAAGTTCAATCGCTGTTCAAGGAAATTGAATCGGTAGCTGGCACGGGAGCGGACGCTTTAGCGGAACAGCTTTACAAGAAGCAGGGACTAGCAACACAAGAGCTAGTAACGCTTTTCGAAGACACGAACATTCAGCTTCTGGACGCACTAGCCGCTAACTACGCCGACTACACCGAGTCCCTGGCCGACGCAGCTACCGCGCTCAAAGACTCCATTACGGACATCACTACGGACTTCAACGAAGCGATCGACGAAATGGACGGCAAGCTAGGTGGGCTAACTGCAACCATCACGGCTTTGCGTAAACTTCTCGACGGCGTATCGGAAGACACCATTTCCAGAACCAAGCCAATCACACCAGGCGGTGGCAAGACTTCGGGTGCGTTTACCCCAGAACCCTTCGACATCTTCAAGGCTCTAGGGCCGCAGGGAATCGAAAGCTTCAATTTCGGTATGCCGGTTCTACCAAATACCGCTACTTCGAACGCAGCCGTAAACAAACCCACTACGGTTATCAACGTGAATGTCGCCACCGATCAGACCCAATCGACCGCCCAGGTTGGTGCGGTTATCGCAAACGCCATTAACAAATACACCGCTAACGGTGGAAAGCTTGCGGTCTAATGTCGATTCCTATTCCGAAAGTAGAAATTGGTTTTGACATTACGGGTTCGAACGCCCCGCTATTTACCCTAGATAGTCCGACAAAAGGTGTTCTGAATAACACTCAATACCCGCTCGGCGGACAAATCTTTTACGACGTAACCGAATACCTAATTAGCGTTTCTATCGACCGCGGTAAGAACCGAGAACTAGACGTATACGACCCTGGCTTGGCTAACGTCGTCCTACAAAACCGCCAGCGTATCTTTGACCCGTTGTTTACTTCGTCGCCCTTCTACGGGCAGATTATCCCGAAGCGCGCAATTCGAATTAGTTACGATAACCAATACGCCTTCGTCGGAGTGATTGACGATTGGAATTTTTCCTATTCCCCGAATGGCGAAAGCCTGGTATCTGCCGCCGCTTCCGACGCTTTCGTCTACTTTTCTAACCAGACCCTAGACGCGCAGACCTTCACGTCGCAGAAGACCGGTGAGCGTATCGGCGTAGTGCTATCTACCGCTTCCGTGAATTGGCCCCAGGAGAGTCGCAGTCTGGAAACAGGACTAACCACCGTCGCGGGCGACACCGTGGCTCAGGACACGAACGTGCTGGACTACCTACAAACCGTTACGCGTTCCGAGCCAGGCTCGCTATTCATTGGTAAGGACGGCCACGTCGTATTTAGGGATAGACGCACGGCTGCAACTTCGGGCGGTGTTACCTTCGCGGACGATGGAACAGGAATTACCTACAACGCACTAGGTATCGAATACGGATCAGAAACGCTCTATAACGAAATCCTGGTAGGTGCGACCGGCGGAACCGCTACGGCTATCGACGCAACATCGCAAGCCGAATACGGTGTCCTAAACCTAACCCAGACCGGCCTACTCATTCAGTCAGCCGCCGACGTAGACGCGCTGGCTTCGTATCTAATCTCGCTCTACAATCAACCCGAATACCGATTCCGCACTTTGGAAGTCCAGCTAGACGAACTTACAACAACGCAACAAACGCAAATCCTTGACCTGGAAATCGGTTCGGTTGTAAGAATCAACTTCACGCCTAACGGCATACCGCCAGCGATCGACCGCTATGCCGAAGTAATCCAGGTGTCGCACGGAAGCAATCAAATAACCCATAGCGTAAAGCTAAGTTTTGCAACTCTCGATACGGCGCTACTAGTGCTAGACGACGCAGAGTTCGGTAAACTAGACTCATACGCTTTAGCGTTCTAAGGAGAATCATGGCTGGATTAGGCCGTAAAGTATTTAGCCCAGGGGACATTCTTGCGGCGGCAGACGTTCAGGGATACCTACAAGATCAGGTCGTCCAGGTCTATGACGACTCTACCGATCGCTCTACCACGCTAGGAACCGCCGTATCCGAAGGTATGGTTTCATACTTAAAGGACACTAACGCAACCGAAGTCTATACAGGGGCAGCCTGGGAGCCGGTAGCTACGGGCGACATCACCGCCGTAACCGCAGGAACAGGTCTAACCGGTGGCGGAACTTCGGGTAGCGTAACCCTAAACGTAAACACCGCAACTATGGTCTTCGGTGCAACCGCAGTTAGCGCGGCTTATACCGCCGTCGCAGGACTAGATAACGGAACCATTATCGTTACCGGAACCGCTGCCGTAACCGTGACCATCCCAGACGTAATTAGCACCGGCGACTCGATCAACGTAATTCGCGACACTTCGGGAACAGTAACCCTGGCCGCTGGAACGGGCGTGACTTCTTGGGCAGGTGCAGGAACGGCAGGAACAGCCGTCACCTTCAAGATTGACCAGCAATACAACGGTGCTCAGGTTATCAAGACCGCCGCCAACACTTACCGAGTAATTGGAAAGATCACCGTCTAATGCCAGTTGGTTTAGGTTTCTTTGCAGCCGCTGGTGCAGGTGGCGCAGCAGGTAGCTTTGACCTACTCGAAACACAGGTGCTAGGTAGCTCAACTTCAAGCGTGACTTTCAGCTCGCTATCTGCTTACGCTTCGACCTATCAGCACTTGCAGCTTCGCTATGTTGCAAAAAGCGACCGTAGCTCTAGTGACGGTAATGACGCAATGATTGTTACCTTAAACGGAGATTCTGGGGCTAATTACAACAGCCACATTCTTATAGGAGACGGTGCGGTAAATTCTGGTTTTGAGTCTTATCAAAATGCTATGGAATACACATACATCGCAGGAACAGGTGGAAACATTACAGGAGTGTTTGGCTCTGGAGTAATGGACTTTCTTGACGCTTTTGAAACTACAAAATTTAAGACTAGAAGAACTTTGTTCAATAACAGCCTAGGCGGTTCTTACAAGGCTGTCGGACTTTCTTCGGCAATGTGGAGAAATACCGCTGCAATTAGTTCAATTACTTTGGATCAGCGTTACGGCAGCAACTTTGTTACTGGCTCTCGCTTCTCTCTCTACGGAATAAAGGGATAGACATGCCGACCAACACCTATACCGCTTTGGCGACTGTGACTCTTGGCGGTTCTGATACGGACATCGTATTTTCTTCTATCCCTGCAACTTACAGGGACTTGATTCTTGTTATTCAAGCTAAATCCTCAACGGGCAACCCTGCTGTTATTGCTAGGTTCAACAGCGACAACGGCACTAATTACCCCTATGTTCGCATGACAGGAAACGGCTCTAGTGCCGCTTCGGCTACAATCACTACCGATACATTCCTAAACATCGCTGCTGCTTTTGGTATCAACACTTCGGGCAACGGAAACATCATCGCTCAGATTATGGATTATTCGGCAACAGACAAACACAAAACTGTTCTAGTCCGTAACGGTGACGCAGGGCTTGGAGTTGAGGCAATTGCAGGTAGATGGGCAAGCACCTCAGCAATTACAAGCGTGACAGTTTTCAACACCTCTAGCATCAGTTTTGCTTCGGGTTCAACCTTTAGCCTTTACGGGGTGATCGCATAATGCAGGTTATACAACATCAGGAACTAGCTTCAGCTCAGGCAAGCATTACCTTTAGTTCTATTCCGCAAACTTACACAGACTTGTATCTAGTCATTTCGGGCAGACTTAGTTCGGCAAACTCTGAGGGTTTGTTTATTGAGTTCAACGGCGTTACAAGTGGTTATTCTGCCCGTGACCTTTATGGCACAGGTTCAAGTGCAGCTTCTAGCACTAACCCTTTTGGAATTACTAGCAAGCTGTTTGTTGGCTCGCAAGCTTCTACTGCTCAAACATCAAACACTTTTGGAGTAACTACCGCTTACATTCCTAACTATACTTCTGGAAATCAAAAAAGCGTTTCGGCAGACAACATCTACGAGAACAACGCCACCGCAGCTGGGCAAGATGTTTTAGCTGGATTATGGACAGGCACGGGAGCAATTACTTCTATCGTTATTACCAGCAACAATGGAAACCTCGTTCAGTATTCTTCCGCAACTCTTTACGGCATTACAAAGGGTTCAGACGGAATAGTAACCGTTAGCTAACAGAAAGAAAGAAAATGACTGAAATTCCAACCAAGCTAGTTATCAACTGCGAGACCGGTGAGCGAGAGATTATCCCTCTAACCCCAGAGGAAATTGCAGAACGAGAAGCACTAGCAGCCCAAGCCCTAGCAGACCAGGCCGAGCGTGAAGCGGCAGAAACCGCAAAGGCAGCGGCAAAGGCTTCTGGAATCGCGAAGCTTCTGGCACTTGGACTCACCCAGGCCGAGGCCGAGGCTCTAGTAAACTAGTAACAAACCTACGCGACTTCCGGAGCGTATCTAATGAATGACGAACAAATCCCTACCTGGGCTATTGAGCTAATAAAACAGGTAGAGCGACTAAACGAGAAGATTCCTACTCACGTCGATTGGGTCGAACGCAACATGAAAGACCATGAGTTGCGTATCCGTTCCCTGGAACGTCGTATGTGGATTCTTGCCGGTGCGTCCGCGGTGATCGGTGCAATCGCTTCGTCTATCTACAACGCTCTCTAATGCGTCGCTGGCTAATCGTCTTAGTCTTAGCTTTCGGTTGGTTATTCTCAACCCCTGCAAATGCAGACGTTAGGCAAGACGGGGACACGTTTCAATTTAGTTACACCTGGGGCAGCGTTACGCGCACCTTCACAGACTCGGTAGTCACCGTTACCGTCGTGAACGACATAACAAACAAAATCGGGTATGGCGGGGAAGTAATCGACACCTACCGGCTTACCTTCGCGAACCAGGTAATCGAAGTAACCGAAAAGCACGGGGCCAGGGACTACGTCTTTACAGGATCGGGAACGATAACCCTAGAAGGTATCGACCGTGGATTCTGGGCGGGTTTCTACGGCCCAATTATGACCGTTTCAATCTCTCCAATAGTTCAACCAATAGAACCCATAACACAATCGCCACAAACTGAATCCCAGACACAATCCGACGCAAGTCAATCCCCTTCTATTATTTGGGATTACAGCATAAACGAAGGCGGCGTATTAGAAGCACAAGCACCGGCGGGGCAAGTGTTCTCTAATGTAGTTGCCGTGTATGTCGCAATAGACGACGACTGCGGCCTAGACGTATCGGAGATAGTTAGCGCGGTTTTAGTAGGGACTTCTTCCGGCACGATTCCCGCGACTAATGACCTGTTCGGTGATCCGTGTCCAGGTTGGTATAAGAAGCTAATCGTTAGTGTCGAGTATTCGTCGGCAATTATGCTTCCACCTACCGAGTCGCCAACCCTATCAGTAACGGCAAGCCCAGAGCCAACGCCAGAACCGCAACCAACTCCAGAGCCTTCACCTACGCCCGAACCCGTCCAGCCAGAACCGACCCCAGAAGCAACATCATCACAAACGCCAACGGCAAGTTCCCCGACGCAATCGCCAGAACCAGAACCAACACAATCGCCCACAACCCCAGGCGAAACAGCGACAGAATCACCACAAGCAACAGAACAACCAACGCCCCTACCCATAGCGACAGAAGCACAAACCCCGCAAGTAATCGAGCCAACACCCGTTCAGTCTAGCGAAGGTATAAATGAAGAACCGTCTACAACTTCCACGCAAGCTTCTGAAATCCCAGAAGAAACTTTCAGCGAGTCGGTATCAGGCACAATCCAAGCAACCGTCGCCCAAGCAATCGGAGCAGTTACCGAAGCCGTGGGACAATTAGTAGAAGCGTTTGCTACGGCAGGTTTGGACATGACCCCAGAACAGCGAGAAGAAGCCCAAGACGTTGTCGTGTCTACGGTTATGGCTAGCCAGGTAGCGGCAGGAATAAGGAAGATAAAGTGAAGTTCGTAAAGGCATTATTCAAAGACCTACTCGATCAGGTTTGGACGCTTGTAGCATTAGTTATAGGTTATGTCGTTCTCGAAGGCACGGCCCGAATGCTCACGGGCTGGCTTATCCTGGCAACGCTTCTGGTATGGGTTTTGACCTTCCCGCTGCGTTACGACCGCGAAGTAGAATAGACCTATGCGCTTCCCGTTTGACCCAAAATTTATCACCGATCGCTTCGGCACTCTATCTGAGTTCCGTAAGTCCCGTGGTATGCAGCCACACTCCGGCGTAGACTTCGGCCGACCAGACAACACTCCGATTCCTTCGGTGGCTAACGGCACTATCGTTCTACAACAATGGAGCGACGTGCTGGGCAACGTTTCGGTTCTGCGTGTAATGGGCGCGGACAAGGAACTTCGCTACTTCGGTTTCTGCCACCTAGCCGAGCCAGGCTTGGCAGTCGGCACGAAGGTAAAAGAAGGCGACATTATTGGCAAGGTCGGCGGCGGTAAGAAGACCCCTAGCGGTTCCGCGTCTTCCGGCTCGCACCTTCATCTCACGCTTAGCAAGGAACTAAAAGGCGTGTTCGGGCCAACCAGCGTGAAGCAAGACCCTATCGAATACATAAAGGCAAACAAGTGAAAGAAACAATCAAGCAACTTCTAGTCCGCTCGCTCGGTCTAGTTATGGCAACGGCTGCCGGTGGAACTGCTATCGGTGCGGTCGCGGGCGATTGGCTTATGGGTTCCCTTATCGGGATTGGGTCGGCCTTTATGGTCGTGATTACAACTATCGGGGTTGCTATTGCCTGGAAGGGTTCCCTGGAACTTTCCGACATTCAGAACGCATACCGCGCGGCCGTGGCTAAGTCAGATAGCGAAGCCGTAGAGGACGCACTAAAAGTTACCCAGGACGGCAACTTTGACTTCGACGACGTAGACTTCGACGGCGACGACGACCTATACGACGCGAACGCAAAAGACGAAGTAAAATAGAACTCTCGCGCCTATGTTTAGCGTAGGCTTCTTAGGGCTTGAAACGGCGTCGATTAGTCGCTAAAACCCCAGGTGGGAACGACTAAGACCAGAGTTCGATTCTCTGCAAGTCCACTAACGTATCGCCCCAAGCTTGAAGTTTTCGACCCTGGCGGCCGATCGCTCTAATGCCTTATCCAGCGTCGTCTTACCTTTACGAATCTCGTCCCGCTGGTGTGGGGTTAGTCCGCCCCAGATTCCGTAGGCTTCGTCCGCGGTAACTGCATAAACAGCGCACTCACGTTGCACGGGGCAGGTTCCGCAAAGCTTCTTCGCCATGCGTAGTTCGTAGGACTCACCGCCAGATTCAGGGAACCATAACTCGCCGTCAATTTCTTGACAGACCGGCGTTCCCTTTTTACTAACCGCTTCGGCTAAGGCCGTAAATGCTTGTTCCGCTTTCATACGCTCGACGATACGGCACTACTAGGCAGGTGTCAAATTCTGTCGCCTGGTGTCGTCCCGCCCCAAATTCCGTAACGCTGATTGGTTGTCAAGGCGTAGGTAAAACATTGTTCGATAATCGGGCAGGAATGGCATAAAGCCTTAGCGACTTTCGTATACGCAGATCGGAGTTCGGGGTCGGTTACGTCTTCGGGGAAGAATAGTTCGGGGTATGGTTCGCAGGGAACGCCACCGGCAGCGTGAATCGACTTCAACAGCTTGAAGTGTTTGGTATCCGTAATTTGTCGGTGGGTCATTGTATGTTTAGGCTACTAGACGAAAGGCAAATAAATGGCTCTACACGCACCGGAAGACTTCAACGGGGCAAAACTACTAGGTGTCTTCGAATCAGGCACTAGCGAGTGGCATGAAGCCCGCGCAGACGGTATTGGTGGCTCGGAAGTGGGAACGATTCTCGGACTCAATCCGTGGGAGTCGCCTTATTACTTGTGGGCCTTGAAGACCGGCCAATTACCACCTAAGCAACTTGACTCGTTTGCCGTCAAACTAGGCAACGTCCTAGAGCCGGTGATTCTTGATACCTTACTTCCGCAAGCGCACCCAGATTGGGAAATCTACCGCACAGGAACTTACCAACATCCCACTATCCCGTTCCTACACGCCAACCCAGACGCGCTGGCAAAAATCAACGGCGAGTGGGTGGTGGTCGAAGTAAAGACTTCGCGTAACTATTGGAGCGAAACCCCGCCACACTACGAAGCCCAGGTGCGTCACTACATGAATGTTCTGGGAATCAAGCGTGGCGTTATCGTCGGCCTGGTTGCGATGGATTGGGTCGAAACCTGGATAGAACACGACGACTTCGAAGCGAAGGTTATCGAGCAGAAGGCAAGCGAGTTCTGGAAGCTGGTGCAGGAAGGCACGGCCCCAGACTTCGACGGATCGGAAAGCACCTACACCGCCGTTAGGGAATTGCACCCACTTATCGACGGCACGGAAGTAGAAATCGACGGGCTGCACATTCTTTCGATCGCGCAAGAGAAATTCGACCGCGCGGAAGCAGACCTAAAGCAAAAAAAGTCTGAGGTGCTAAGTATTATGGGGAACGCACAACACGCCTACATCCAAGTGGGCGAGGAAAAGATAAGGGTCGCTTCACGGCAAGCCCGCAACGGTGGGACTCCGTTTCTAGTGATAAGGAAGAACAAATGATGTTATTGCTTGGCGACGAAGTTACTTGCTTTCGCGAAATTGGCGGGGACACTTCGATCGTGACCGGACGCGTTACGGGTATCGTGCAGAACGACAACGGCGATCTAAAGTATTTCTACATAAAGGGCATTAGCACTCAGTTCTGGGTTAGCGATGGCTGGACTTTTGAGTTTGAAGAAGAAGTGAAGGACGAAAACAATGGCTAGATTCAACCTGGACGATTACGAAACCGTCGAATCCCGTATCAAGCGATTCTATGAAGCCTACCCAGACGGCAGAATTGTCACCGATTGGGCTAATGAGTTTGCCGAGCAACCGGAAAAGGCCAGGTGGGTAGTAAAGGCAACTATCTACCTAGACGCGGGCGAGGAAGCCAACAAGCTAATGAAAAGCACCGGCTACGCGAGCGAAATCGAAGGCACGGGCGGGGCCAATAACGTAGACGCTCTAGCCAACTGCGAAACTTCCGCAATCGGCCGCGCTCTAGCCAACATGGGGCTAAGCGGCAACAAGCGAGCTTCGCGAGAGGAAATGCAAAAGGTGGAGCGTGTTGCGCAACCCGCAACGGATTGGCTAAAGGAAGCCGACGGAATCCTAAACGTAAACGACCTACGCAACCTATACACTAGAGCGAAGGCGCAAGGCGCACCGGCAGAAGTATTGGAGCAATTGAAGGATTATGCAAACGCACTCAATACTGCGAGCCAAGATACAGGAACTAGAGGAAGCGTTCCTGGAAGCGGCAAGGGCGGGAAACGTTGAGCGAACTCAGTTCTATAACCGCGAACTCATTTACTACCTGGTAAAGCTCGCCCATGTTATCGGAAATCCAACGCCAGATCGCGGAACTGATAGCGGAGAACTCTAAGGGTTCGACCGCACTTTACGAAGCTGAAAAGGCACTAGCCGAAGCCGAATACGAACTTGACACGACCGAAGCTAAGGCGTTTATTTCTGCCGAAGGTAGCGTGGCAGACCGACAGGCATTAGCACGGCTCAAATCGGCTCAGGTGCGCTTAGAGCGTGACTTGCGCAAGGCCGAACTGAATCGCATAAGGGTAAAAATAAAGGCGATAGAAACCGGACTAATTGCGCTCTCGACTCAGGCGAAACTCATAGGCGTAGAATTTAGGGCGTGAAGAATAGCGACCTAAAGAAACTCCGTGACCGTGATCACTACTGCTGGCATTGTGGAAGTGAATCAACCCTGGTTCCGCACCACCGAGCAAACCGCGGTATGGGTTCTAGCAAAGTTTTAGACACGTTGCAGAACGTTATCCTGGTCTGCTCACGCTACAACGGCGACATGGAATCGGACGCTAATATCGCTAACCAAGCACGGGACTTAGGCCACAAACTCTCAAAGTTTGCGTCACCTTCGGCGGCGGTATTTGACAATTTCCAGAAGAAGTGGTTTTATCTAGACGAGAAGGGAAATAAGTTCGAAACCGAACCACCTTCGTATCTAATTTGAAAGGGAAGTTAGATGGACTTAGAAAAGCTGGCAAAAGCCATGCGAGAGCGAGCCTTACTTATTGAAGGCGACGAGTCGCTTAGCGAAAGTCTGGCAATAAACCAGATCGCGATAGAACGAGCTAAGGCAGCCAAGCAAAAGCAAGTAGAGAACCTAAAGAAGCTCTACTTTCACGCCGGACGTTGGGTCGGCGGTGCTAGAGATCAGAACGCTAGGGAAGCCTTTATTACTATAAAGTCGCGCGAGGTTTAGACATGGCATTAGAAGGATGGTTTGTCGAGCAGATCGAAAAGGGCTTGGCTCAAAAAGTTGTCATACAAAATCATTATCTTCACAGGGCCGCGCCGTGCAGTAGTGCGTTTGGATTATTTGATAATCAAATGCAGCTAAGGGGCGTAGTAATGTATGGAACCCCAAGTAGTTCTTCGCTAAGAGCAGGTATCGCAGGTAAAGAGGAAGCGCTAAATGTCATTGAACTTACTAGGCTTTGGATAGACGACGACACTCCTAAAAATGCGGAAAGCTTCCTAATAGGTCGCAGCGTTCGAAAATGCGGAAAAGAGTTAGTCGTTTCGTTTGCGGATACAGCGGAAGAACATTTGGGGATCGTTTATCAGGCGACTAATTGGCTATACACGGGCCTAAGTGCCAAAAGAACTGATTGGCACGTCGAAGGAATAGACAAACATGGGCATACTTGGGCAGATAAATACACGGCTTCCGAAATGCGCGAGTTGTTTGGCGATAGATTCTCGCTAAAGCAAAGAAGCCGCAAGCACCGCTATTTATTCATAAATGCAAAGGGATCGCGCAAGAAGTTTCTATTGAATCAACTTAGGTATCCGATTTTGGACTATCCTAAAAAAGAAAGGGAGTAATGAAAATCGGGAGCTTGTTCAGCGGCTACGGCGGACTCGACCTGGCCGTTATGAATGTCACCGGTGCAGAACTTGCTTGGCATTGTGAATGGGACGACGCGCCATCCAAGATTCTGGAAAAGCGTTTCCCAGGCGTTCCCAATTATCGGGACGTGTCGAAGGTGGACTTTACCCAGGTCGAACCCGTAGACATACTCACCGGCGGGTTTCCCTGCCAGGACTTATCTTTAGCTGGTAAAAGGGCCGGACTAAAAGAAGGAACAAGAAGCGGACTATGGATTGAGTTCGCGAGAGCAATTGAAGAAATTAGACCAAGATTGGTGGTTATCGAAAATGTCAGAGGATTACTTAGCGCGTCTGCCCATAGCGACGTGGAACCCTGCCCGTGGTGTTTGGGAAACGAATCAGGTGAACCTACTTTGCGCGCACTTGGAGCCGTGGCGGGAAGTCTGGCCCAGCTCGGGTATGACTGTAAATGGACAGGTGTTCGAGCTGCCGACGCAGGCGCACCGCATAACCGCTTTAGAGTCTTCATTGTTGCGTTCCCCAACGGCTAGCCAGGGCGAAGGCGGAGCGTTAGGCGAAGACGAAGCCCGCAAGCGTGGCAATACCGTAGGGATTCGCGATCAAGCTATGGACATCGCTAAGGCCAATGGCCACAAGGTATCCAGACTTATAGGAACTCCAAGAACCAGCTCGGCAAACTACGCAACGCAAAAGCAAGTAGTCGCTGGCGCACCGAAGGGCCGTTTAGAAGACCAGGTGCTAACTACCGATTGGGGCAAGTTTGAACCAGCGATCCGAAGGTGGGAAGAAACAATAGGCCGCCCTTCGCCTGCACCTACCAAGCCAGATGGCAAAGACGGCGCGCACCGACTTTCAAGCGCGTTTACTGAATGGCTAATGGGGCTACCGGACGGCTGGATAACCGACTGCGGGCTAACTCGAAACGAGGAACTAAAGGCTTGCGGGAACGGCGTAGTGCCACAACAAGCTGAACTAGCACTCAGAATCTTGCTAGACGGGGTTCTGGTAGAATTAGAAGCGGGCCAAGAGCTTTCGACCCTTGACCCGCAGTAACCGATAAATGGACTATCGGCTTTCCTATTTTACGGGATTAGCCGGAAAGTAGGAACAATGAGCGCAGAAGCCGTAACGGTAGTTCTCCACCACTCACGCGCCGAGGGAACCGCAAAGCTGGTTCTATGGGGAATTGCTAATCACCATTCAGACGCGGGAGCTTGGCCTTCGATCGCCACGCTTGCTAAATACGCCGCCGTATCCGAGCGTCGAGTTCAACAAATTATCCGCGAGCTTTCCCAGCTAGGCGAAATCTACATCGACGACCAGGGCGGACTAGGGCAGGGTCAATACAAGACCAACCGGTATCACATTCTTATTCAATGCCCTAGCGATTGCGACGGATCACTAAATCACCGAACAGGGGTGAAATCTGGTGTAATCAGGGGTGAAATCCAGAGTCAATCAGGGGTGAAGCCGGTTTCACCAGAACCTAATAGAGAACCTAATAAGAACCTAACAGTTCAAAGTGTTGAGTTTGACGAGTTCTGGAATGAGTATCCAAAGAAGGAAGGCAAAAAGCCAGCGTTCAAGGCGTTTGCGTCTGCGCTACGCCGTGCGACCTTCGAGGACATACTTGCCGGTGTAATTAGATACAAGAACAGCGATCGAGTTACACGGGGTTACGTCATGCTTGCAAGCCGTTGGCTAAACGAAGACCATTGGGAAGACCACCTGGAACCGTCTAAGGATTCCGAAGCTGCTGAACGCTCAAAGCAACGACGCGAACGTGAACTAGAAGCGTCTAGGGCCTACCTAGCCGAACTCAAAGCCCAGGAAGCCGAAGCCAGCGCACCGAAGACGTGTAGGCACGGCAAGAACTTAGCTCTATGCTTGCCTTGTTCAAAGGAAACTAATGCCTAGTCAAACCTGCCTACGTTGCGGATACGTTTGGGAAATCTCACTTTCACGCAACAACCCCGAAAACTGCGAGTCTTGCCGAACCACAAAAAAGAACCGAATTCGTGAATGTATCGTTTGGCACGGACACTTCGCTGCCGACTTTGTCACACCGGTAGACGAAAATGGTGTGGAAGTAATGCCAGGTATTAGGACTTGCGGTAACAAAGACTGCGTTTCACCGACGCACATTACTAAACTGAAATAAACGAAAGGTAACAAATGATTCGAAACCAGGCCCTAGTCACCGTCACCGGTTGGCTAAACGACGCTAAGACCTTTGATTGGGGATCCGCGGCAAAGGTATCGGTAGACGTTCGCAAGCAGAACGCGGCGGGCGAATGGGAAACCGTAGACAAGCTCGTCTATGACGTAACCTACGAGGGAGTATTTCCAGACGCTAAGCAGGTAATCGCAACCGGCCGAATTGTCGGCGTAAACACCTACGAGAAGCGCGACGGAACCGTCGGCGTAAGTATCAAGGTTCGCGCTACCGACGTAGCACCTGCCGAGGAAACGGACGCACCGTTTTAGTATTCGAGGTATTCGGTGACCCCGCCCCGCAAGGCTCTAAGCGAGTAGTGCGGGGTCGGGTAATCGAAGCTTCCAAGAAGCTAAAGCCCTGGCGTGAAGCCATCGCGAAGGTGGTAGAGGACAAACTTCCCACCGATCACAACATGATTCTCGGCCCCGTGTCGGTCGAAATAAACTTTTATCTCCCCAGGCCGCCAAGCGTAAAACGACCCGCCCCGATCGTCCCACCTGACATCGACAAGTTATGTAGGGCCGTCCTGGATGGCTTAGGCCAGGGACTCAACGGCAAGTCTGGGGACGGGCGACTATGGGCAGACGACAGCTTGGTAATTGAGCTGGTAGCCCGTAAGTTCTACGCCGACGCTCGCAAACCAGGTGCGGACATAAAAGTAACAACTTGGTAACACTCTAAAAAATGTTCTTGTTTGTCGTGTCGTTTGGCTATAACCTGTAAGAGTTCAAACGAAAGGGAAATCAAATGAACGCATACAGCATTACTACTTGGGTGAACGACAACTTCCTAGCAAGCAACCCAGATCACATTTACACATTCGTTTGTGACTGCAAGCAGTGCGCAAACAAGAAGTTCGTAAAGATTCGCACCGAAACACTACCTGCACTAGTTATCAAGGCAGGTTACAGCGACATGATTACTGCCAAGCAGTTCGAAGAGCTAGCTCACAAAGTAGTTCAAAAGGCTGGCTAATAATGACTACTAGAACTAAAGACGCAATTATCCTTACGGCCATTCTGTTAGGCGGTATCGCCGTATTCGTTGGCGATCTACACCGCACAATTCTTCAGGCTACCTGGCCTATAATCACCGCTTACTTCGACTACCTATTCAGCTAAAGGGGCAGAAATGACAAAACTACGCGAGCTATTCCGTCGCAACGCTTCGGATACTTCAATCCAGGCAGCCGAGTCCATCGACATCGGCAAACTCGAAGGCATGGTGCTGAACGCAATACGCACCGCCGGAACCAACGGAATGACCCAGACCGAGCTTCTAGCGAAGTTCCCAGGGTATTCCTATTCGTCGATCACCGCTCGCCCAAGCGCACTAAAGCGTAAGGGCCTTATTTATGACTCCGGACTACGCCGTCCATCGGCTAACGGACGCAACCAAATGGTTCTAGTGGCGGTGAAGAAGTGAAGCCGAACGAGGAAATGCGTAAGGCTATCGCTCACTCGCTAGACGCGCTGGAAATGATTAGCTGGAATGGCGGGTTTGAAGCCGCTATCGACGCGATAGATGAAATGTCAAACGAACTACACAACAAGGGCGAGAAACTACCGGCAGAAATTCTACGCTGGGCCGCCAAAGAGCTAAGGGGAGAAAATGAAGAATGTAACTAGGTGGATCGCGGAACTCTTGTTCGAGCGCGAGCTGGACGAAGACTACGAGCTAGGCACACGCTACGGGGCCGAGATGAACCGCAAGGCGACCCTAATGCAACTGCAACTACTGCACGACCAGGCAAACAAGGGCCACAAGGCCGGTATCGCGAAAGCAATAGAGAATCTAGGCGGCAAGGTTAGGGAGTCGGCGGAATGATGAAAATAACCGTATGGGAACTCCCAAACTGCGTTCAATGCAACCAGACCAAGCGCGAGTTCGACAAGCGCGGGATTATCTACACAACCCGCAAGCTAACCCCAAAGGCCGTAGACAAGTTTCTAGGCCTGGGACTTACTTCCGCCCCGATCGTCGAAACCGACGCTAAGCGCTGGAGCGGGTTCCGGTTGGCAAAGATTGAGAGCCTGGACAACCACCTAAAGTTTGAACGCAAGCGCGGCGTGAACGTCCCGCTGGAACCGATGGTGCAGGTTGCAGACGAGGTAGACGAATGAGCGACGCTTTCCTTTTGAAACTTACCGAACAGATGTTACGGGAAAACAAAAAACTAAAAGGCACTCTTTCCGCCAAATACCGACAAGGGCAAAAAGCCGGCGAGCGAAAAGAGCGTGACCGCATTATCAAGCTGCTAAAGCCGTTCGCAAAGCATTACGAATCTTGTTATTACAACAAGGAATTAGCTTGCACGTTTGAGGATTGCCACGCTTACGACTACGAACACGCAATCAAGCTAATCAAAGGGGAGCAAGAATGAGCGACCTACAAGACCTAATCCACACAAACGCACACAACGCCTACGAAATCGGCGTAAAGACTGAGCGTGAACGCATTATCAAGCTTGCCAGGCAAAACATTTGCTTCGAACACCTTAGAACTCAGACTTGCGATCACGGCGGCTGCTACGCCCTAGACCTACTGATTGGAAAAGTAAATGAGCAATTGGCAACGCGCTAACTACCGCCAGGTAATCGACCTACTCAAAGACGATAAGTTGGTATGGTCGCCGGACTTCGACGCAATTCGCAAGCACCTAGCGGACGTATTCGACGAACACCTAATCGAGAGCAACTTTAGCTTCGGCACTCTAAACTATCTAGCAGAGAAGCTACTAGAGGACGAGAACGACCTAACCCATGCTTGAAGACTTGACGCCACCAGGACGGCATTTCACTTGTAAGGTGAGAACCGTTGCCGACGGACTCGACGCGAAGGACAAAGAGATACTTCTAAACGCCGTCAATAGCGAGGAATGGAAGCTAAAGACCCTAAGCAACGAGTTAGCCAAGCGCGGCCTGGTAATCGTCGATACCGCGATAGCCAAGCACCGACGCAAACAATGCAGTTGCTTTAGGAAATAATGCTTGAAGACATGGTGAACCTAGACCGGCAGGGTAGCGATCGCAAGAACCCTATCCCGAAGGAAGCTTGGCGACCCCAGCTTGAACTAGACGCAGACGGCGGATACTTTGTCAGCTCACCGCGCACAACGCCTATCCAGGACGCAGCGGAACTACTAGCCGAGTTCGACCTAAACCCTAACGATTGGATTATTACCAATGTCCGACGGGGTAAATGGCAGACTTACCACGGGGATTGGCTAGAGTCCTACCGCGTGAGCCTAAAGCCGGTCGCTAAGCGGTCGTCACTTATTCCTTACGACGACCTAGAGCGTGAGCTAAAGCGATGGAAGCCGAAAGCAAAGAAAACACAACCAGGCAACCTAACCGCTATCTACAACATCGGGGATACTCAATGGGGTAAAGACGCAGGGGACGGGACAAGCGGAACACTACAACGCACTCAATCGGCCCTAGAAGCCGCCCTGGAACACCACAACTACATTTCTAAGCGTGGTATCGGCCAGATAGCGCTACCTCAGCTAGGCGACTGCATAGAAGGAACTGTATCCCAGGGTGGCCGCATTATGGGAAGGCTAGACCTAGACCTAACCGCGCAGGTAAGGCTAGGCCGTCGCGTTCTGCTCGAATGGGTAAAGGCTTTCGCGCCACTAACCGATCACTTGATTATTCCCGTCGTCCCAGGCAACCACGACGAAACCACCAGGCAGGTCATAGTAGACCCGATGGACTCATGGCAGGTTGAGATAGTCCAACAAGTGCTAGACATCTGCAAGGCTCACCCAGACCTACAACACGTCGAAGCTAGGTTTCCGGAAAGAGATAACACAACACTCGCGGTCAATCTATCGGGAACCTTAGTCGGCTTCGCACACGGTCACCAGATTCGGGACGTTCAGAAGTGGTTTGCGGGACAAGCCCTGGGAGATACCGCCGTGGGGCAATCGCAGGTCTTGATAAGCGCCCACTACCACCACTACGCCGTGAAGCAACTCAACCACCGACTCTGGGTTCAGATACCATCGCTCGACGGCGGATCGCATTGGTTCTCAGATAGAACGGGTATGGGCGGCAACGCGCCAGGTGGAATCGTGTCATTAGTTGTAGGCGACGGATACGACCCGCGCCGTGACCTAGTAGTTCTTAGTTAGGGAGAAAATGGAAACGGGATACAAAGACAAGGCCGAACTAACGCGGGAGTTTTACCGCAAGCAAGGCGAAAGTAGGAAGAAGCAACAGATACTAGACGCCCTGGCCGAACTAAAGGCTAAGAACCCTATGGCGGTCGCCTGGTCGCCGCACTACATAATGGAAGTAATTAGCAAACTATGATCGAAGGCAAAACCTACACGCTACACATCGGCAACAACCTAGACATTCTGCCAACGCTTCCGGACAACTCGGTGGACTCTATCGTCACCGACCCACCTTATGAGCTGGGGTTTATGGGGAAGAAGTGGGACAACGGCGGAATTGCCTACTCAGTCGAACTTTGGACACAGTGCCTAAGAGTCCTAAAGCCAGGTGGTCACTTGCTATCTTTCGGTGGCACTCGCACTTGGCACAGAGTCGCAGTCGCTATCGAAGACGCAGGGTTTGAGGTGCGTGACTCAATCGCTTGGATGTATGGATCAGGCTTTCCTAAGTCGCTAGATGTATCAAAGGCGATAGACAAGGCAGCAGGGGCAGAGAGAGAAGTCCTTACCGAAACCGTAGAGGACTTGTTTGGCGAACGGGAAGAAAGAAAAGAAAAGCCAGCGTCAGGTATCGGCCAGAACGGATCAGCGTTTAGCGGTCACGCCGAAGGTGCTATGCAACGTCAAGACACCGGCCCAGCAACCCCAGAAGCTAAACAATGGGAAGGATGGGGAACAGCACTAAAGCCAGCCTTCGAACCTATCGTTGTCGCTCGTAAGCCGTTAGGCGGAAAGACAGTTGCCGAGAATGTTCTAACTCATGGCACAGGAGGTCTAAACATTGACGGCAGCAGGATAGGGACAACCGTTGAAACTTGGCCTAAGAGCAGAGCTTGGGGAGCAGGCTACGTTCCAGGCGGTGACAGATCAAAAGACCAAACTGAACTTACAGGTCAAGTTCCAAATGGTCGCTGGCCTGCCAATGTAATCCTTGACGAATACACCGCAGAACTACTAGACGAGCAGAGCGGGCACAGCAAGTCCTCGACAGGCTCAACTCACCCGAACACATCGAACGGCTATCACGGCAATCTTTACGGGCAACCAGACAAGGTGCATGGCTACGGCGATACAGGCGGAGCAAGTCGCTTCTTCTATGTAGCAAAAGCCTCAAAGCGTGACAGAAATGAAGGGCTAGATGACTTAGACGAACGCCAATCAGTAGGCGGCGGTGGCGGTGTGGGCGATTACCTAGATGATGTCAATTCCGCTTCTGGAAAGTTTGGCAGCGAGAAAGCCCCAGCTAAGAACTTCCACCCAACCGTAAAGCCAACCGACCTAATGCGTTACCTAATCAAGCTAGTGACACCACCAGGCGGAGTAGTGCTAGACCCGTTCACGGGATCAGGCTCAACCGGAAAGGCCGCCATCCTTGATGGCTTTAGGTTTATCGGTTGCGAACTAACCGAGGACTACATCCCGATTATCCAGGGCCGGCTCGACCACGCAGAAGAACAGGCACGGCTCGCGGAAGTAAAGAAAGACGAGGCCTTGTTCTAATGCCAATGTATGAATTCACTTGTTTACTTTGTGACAAGACCCTAGAGATGAATCTAACCCTAGACGCTACCCAACAAGTCACCTGCCCTGAGTGCGGGGAACCTATGAAGCGAAGCTACACGTTCGGAGCCGTTACCTTCACCGGCAAAGGCTTCTACTCGACTGATAAGTAAATGTTCCCTAAGCCCTGCCTGGATTGCCAGCGACTCCACACCGACGGCGGAGATTGGTGTTCGCCGTGCCGACGTGAAAGACAAAGACAAAAAGAACCTAACGTTGCTAGGAAGCTAAAGAAGGCAAAGCTCTATAACGCCGAATACCAAAGACTCTCAAAGCTAGTAAGAGCAAACGCCGTTCAATGTCACCTATGCGGTGAAGGCTACCGGCCCCTAGACCCGTGGACTGCCGATCACCTAATACCAGGCGACCCTATGTCACCACTCGCGCCAGCTCACCGAAGCTGCAACTCACGTCGAGGTAACAAACCACTCGCATAGCCCTACCGCTTTACCCAGGGGCGGGTCAGAACATCCGCAAACGTGTTGGTTCGATACCCCGACCGCAATAGTTCGCACACCGTCGCATTTCAAACCTTTTCGGGTAGGCTTGCGTTATGCCTAACCCACCGAAGCCAGCCGAGCTAAAGCGACAACTCGGCAACCCAGGGCGCAGACCTATCGCAACACCCGCCGCCTATGTCGATGGCGGATACGTCCAACCACTACGACCGCTTGAATTTGCCGGTAAGCAACTATGGGATTCCGCCATGACTACCGGCCAGAGCTGGATCGCGCGAAACTCTGACACGCAACTTCTGCTAATGACTTGCGAACAGATGGACAGACGCACCGACCTAATTGCCAAGATTCACGAAACGGACGAGTGGCGTTTATACCGCGCACTTCACGACCTAGAGAAAATGATTAGTTCGAACCTAGCCCTACTAGGCTTTACGCCGACGGATAGAACCAGGCTAGGACTTGCCGAAGTCAAAACCGCAAGCAAGCTGGAAGAACTAATGGCACGAAAGGAACAACGTGTGGCCCCCGAAATGGCTAACTCAGGTTCCTAACGAAGACCTACTGAACGGCGACGGGGAAGTAGTAATCGACTTTGCCGAAGCCTTCGGAATCATTACTAAGGACTCAATCGCCGGTCGTGCAGGGTCGCCGCTAGTTTTGCGAGAGTGGCAAAAGGAACTAATTCGCCACGTCTTCGCTGGCGACGACACCGGTTATCGGCACCGTGTTTCGCTTATCGGTATGCCACGCAAAAACGGCAAGTCGGCAATCGGATCGGTGTTCGGTCTTTACTCGCTGATACTTGGAGCCAGGGGCGCGGAAGTTTATTCGGTAGCCGCCGAAAAGGAACAGGCTCGAATCGTATTTGCGGACGCTAAGCGAATGATTGAAGCGTCACCGGAACTAAGTGCGATTACCAAGCTTTACCGCGACGCAATCGAACTACCAAAAGCCGGTTCCGTCTATCGTGTTCTATCCGCCGAAGCCTATTCCAAAGAAGGTCTAAACCCTTCGGCAACTATCTTCGACGAGCTACACGCACAACCGACACGCGAATTATTCGACGTAATGTCGCAAGCCCAGGGTTCGCGCGGACGCCTTTCGACGCTTATCGCCATTAGCACCGCGGGCGTGAAGACCGGCGCAGATGGCAAAGACTCAATCTGCTACACGCTCTACCAATACGGCCAGAAGATAGCCCGTAAGGAAGTAGAAGACCCGACGTTCTTTATGGCCTGGTGGGAAGCCGACGCAGAAGCCGACCACCGCTTGCCTTCAACCTGGGAAGTTTCTAACCCAGGCTTCGGGGACATTTGTTCGGCAGAAGACTTCGAATCGGTAGTTAGACGAACCGAGGAACCGGAATTTAGAACCAAGCGATGTAACCAATGGGTCAGTTCCCAGATTAGCTGGCTACCTACGGGGACGTGGGACGCTTGCGCTGGCGAAACGGAAGTAGGGGACAAGGACTACATTCTGGGGCTTGACGGGTCGTTCAACGGCGACGCTACGGTTGTAACCTTTACGACGATCGAGGACATTCCACAAATTGGAATCGTTGGAGCCTGGGAAAAGGACACAACAATACATGACGACACTTGGCGCGTGGACGTTCTGCAAGTCGAAGAAACAATTAGGCAGTTCGTAAAAGCGCACCCGAACATAAAGGAAATTGCTTGCGACCCTTACCGCTGGACGCGAACCATGCAGGTTCTACAAGACGAAGGCTATCCGGTGGTCGAGTTCAATTCCACAAACGCCCGTCGTATGGTTCCGGCTTGCGCAAAGTTCTACGACGCGGTCGTCGATAAGAAGGTTATTCACGATGGCAACCCGCTTCTAGCCCGTCACATTTCTAACGCCGTAGTCAAGGTAGACAACTTAGGCCCGCGAATTGTCAAGGAAAACAGGGCTTCCCAAAGACGTATCGACGCTGCCGTAGCCGCCGTGCTATCCTTCGACCGTGCAACGGTGGGTAGAATAGAAGACGAGCCTTTGGTTCCACAATTCTTCGTTTAGGGCGGACATGGCAAGTTTTATCGACAGACTGCTAAACAGGCGGTCAATTAGTTTCCAAACCATTTGGGGTTCGGGCGAAGATGTAGTTCTCGGAACTCAGTCCGGAACCTATGTAACCCCAGATACCGTCTTCAAGGTAAACGCAATTTACTCAGCGGTTTCTTTGATCGCAGATACCATCTCAACCCTGCCACTAGACGCTTACATTCGTATCGACGGCGAGCGTCGTCCGTTCCGCCCACGTCCAGCCTGGGTTACTAAGCCAGACGTAGACCTAGTTAGCAAAGAGCCGTTCTATAACGCCGTGCTTGTTTCTATGCTTCTAGATGGCAACGCTTTTATTCGCGTCTACCGCGACACACAAGGCAAGCCCCTAAACCTAGTCGTGCTAAACCCCACCGATGTAGAGGTCGTTCGTAACGGTATCGGTCGCGTAATGTATCGCGTTCAATCACACGACGAGCTTCTTTCGTCTGAGCAGGTTCTTCACATAATCGACGTGCTAAAGCCAGGTCAGATTCGTGGCGTATCCCGCGTGGACGCACTAAAGGAAAACTTCGGTTTGGCAATTGCGTTAGAGTCCTTCGCCGCTCGATACTTTGGCCAGGGCGTAACTATGGCTGGCCACATTGAGTTCCCAGGCAACCTATCGCCAGAACAAGCCAAAGACCTATCGGACGCGTTCTCTAGTCGCCACGGCGGTTTCAGGAAGTCGAGCAAGGTTGGCGTTCTATCTGGCGGTGCAAAGTTTGTCAGCGATCAGGTAGACAATAACGCAGCGCAATTCATCGACTCGCGCCGTATGGCAGTTGAAGACGTGGCCCGTGCGTTCAACATTCCACCGCACCTACTTGGCCTACCTGGAACCAACACCTATTCATCGGTCGAACAGAACAACATCGCCTATACGCAAATGACGCTTCGCCCACTAGTGCAGAAACTTGAAGGTGCGTTCTCGACTTTGCTATCTGCCGAGCCAGGTGGCGAAAACGCTTTCATTCGTTTTAGCATGGACGGACTATTGCGCGGTGATTCCAACTCCCGCTTCTCGGCTTACTCAAACGGCTTGCAGTCTGGTTGGCTAACCGTAAACGATGTTCGCCGTCTGGAAGACCTACCGCCGGTCGAAGCTGGCGACATCGCCCGCGTTCCACTATCCAACATCGCAATCACCGACGCAGGTGTCGTCGCGGAAGACAAGAAAGTTCTAATGGCGAACCGACTAGTTACCGCAGGTTACGATCCGAAGGAAGTTCTAGCAGCCCTAGACCTACCTGCAATCAAGCACACCGGCGTTCCGAGCGTAATGCTTCAAGGCGTAGCGCAGATAGACCCAGAAGACCCGCAGGGCGTATACGAGGCTAACTAATGGCTATCACTTCGGGAACCCTTATGGTTGGCACGGAGCGCACCCAGATAGACGGGAACTCCGTAAATTGGGTAATGCTAACTATCCGCAACAATGAATCGACCAAGACCCTATACGTGGGCAATAGCACGGTTACGATAGCAAATGGCCTTCCCGTCGTCAAAGAATCAACGCAGACTTTTGAACTACCACCAGGCGAGAGCCTTTCCATGATCAGCGATAGCGGAAGCCATAGCGTTTCTTGGCTAAGAATCGAGCGTGTCTAGTGCCTTACTTTATTTGGGACGAATCCCCAGAGTGTTCGGGATGGGCGGTAGTCAAAGAAGACGGCGAACAAATGTCTTGCCACTTTAGCAAGCAAGAAGCCATCGACGCTATGGTCGGCGTATCGGCTGCCGAAGGTATCGAACCAGGTGGAACCTACAACGACGACGAAGACGAAGAAGAAATCGAAATCGAACAAACCGAACTTAGAGAAGTAAACCTAACCCCACCGGCCTACATGAGAGCCGCAGCCCGACAGGGTTTGCGCTACTACGAAGAAGGTAAGGCTGGCGATGGAGTGGTGGACGCAACTATCCGCGAAGCTCGCGCGATGGCGGAAGGAAATGTCACGGCAGATAAGTGGGTTCGGATTCGGGCTTGGATTAGCCGTCACCTTGTTGATCTGGATTCGCCCGCCGCTAGACCTGATTCCCCTGATTATCCTAGTCCTGGCGTAGTCGCTCATTTGCTTTGGGGTTCGGGGCCGTCTAAGGCTGCTGCTCGCCGTGCTTTGGCTTATGCCGAGGGCGTGGTTAGTAGAATGGAAGAAGAAAACGAAGGCCGAGCGAAAGGCGAAGCATTGTCAAAGATTGAAACTCGCGTATTTACTAACGAGTTTGAAGTGCGCGAAGACGGCGACGGAATGACCCTAACCGGTTATGCCGCCAGATTCAACGAGCCAAGCGAACCGCTACCGTTTATCGAGCGTATCAAGCCAGGCGCGTTCAAGCGATCCATCAACTCACGCAACGACATCAAGCTTCTATGGAACCACAATACCGACATGGTTCTAGGCTCAACCCGTGCGGGAACCCTAACCCTAAAAGAAGACGAAATCGGTCTGCGTGTCGTGGCTTCACTTCCAGACACAAGCTACGGACGGGACGCAAAGGTTTCTATCCAGCGCGGTGACGTAACAGGTTTCAGCTTTGGATTCACCGTTCCAGCGGGCGGAGATTCGTGGTCGAGTGACGGAACCGAGCGAACCCTAAAGTCGGTTCGCCTAATGGAAGTTTCTACCGGTGTAGCGTTCCCAGCCTATCCAAGCACTAACGGAACCGCCCAGGTTCGCGGACTAGACAAGGTAGCCGAAAGAAACAACATCGACGCAGACGCATTAGCAGACGCTCTACTAAAGATTGAAGACGGGCAGTCCATCTCTAAGGACGAAGCCGAAATGGTTTCCCGTGTAATCAGCGACCTAGCACCTTCGGAAGAAGTCGAGCAGAACCAGGGCGACTTGGGTATGCTTGCCTTGAAGAAGAAGAAGCTCGAACTACTAATCAAAGGAATCTAATGGCTACCAAAGACCAGATTAAGAAGGCAATCCTAGAGGTCGCGGGCAACCCGATCAGCGGTGCAATCGCAGACCTAGCAGACTCAATGGCTGACGCTGTTGTCGCCATTGACACTCCCGCCGTCGTTGGCGAGGTAAAAGAAGCGCGTGTAACCAAGCCGACCGAAATTCGATAGTCGCCAAGCTTACGCTTCTCCCCGCCGGTCTTCCCCTTTCACCGGCGGGGTTCTTCTTTTTGCGGTATGCACTCATGCTATAAACTAGAACCAGGCGTGTGAGTTAGCTCTAGCCGTTTTAGTCTGCGTCAGCGCGACTAATCACTTACATTCAATTTAGGAGAAACAATGTCAGAGTTCATCAAGGCTCAGCACGAACTCCGCGCAAACTTGACCATGCAAATTCGCGAGGTCATTGACTCGGCAGAGGCCGAGGGTCGCGGACTAGATTCAGAGGAATTGCAGAAGATCGACCGTATCGAGGCCGACATCCGCAAGGCCGACGAGTCTATCGAAGTAGCAACCCGCGCCGAGGAGCGCAAGGTAGAGGCTTCCGTAGCCGCTAAGGGATTCATTCCTTCGGTTTCCGAGGAGCGTTCCACCAGCGACATCTTCCGCGCACTAGCAAACGGCGAGGCTCGTTCACACGAGTTCTCAAAGCGCGCTGCTCTAGTATCTTCAAGCAACACCGTTCCTAAGTCGTTCTACGACCAGGTATTCGACGTTGCACGTCTAGCTGGCCCAATGCTAGAAACTTCGGAAGTTATCCAGACCACCACCGGCGACCAGCTAACTATCCCAACCATGACTGCTTACTCGACTGCGGCTCTAACCGCTGAGGGTTCTGCAATCGCGGCAAGCGAGCCTACCTACGCTTCGATCACCTTGAACGCTTACAAGTATGGCTTCTTGGCTCAGGCTTCAAACGAGCTAGTTACCGACGCAGGTTTCGACCTAGCTTCGCACTTGGCTCGCCAGGCAGGTAACGCGATTGGTTTCGCTGTGAACTCAGCTCTAACCACCGGAACCGGAACCGTCCAGCCACTAGGTATCTCAACCGCAGCGGGAACCGGTGTTACCGGCGGAACCGGTGTATCGGGTGCTTTCACCGCCGACAACCTAATCGACCTTGCCTACTCGGTAAACGGTGCGGTTCGTCGTCTGCCTTCTGCCGCTTTCATGGCAAACGGTCAGTCAATCGGTGCTATGCGTAAGCTAAAGGACACCGCTGGAAACTACCTATACCAGGTTGGTATCGGTTACCCAGACACCTTCGCTGGCTTCCGCGTAGTGGAGAACCCACACGTTGCAGCTATCGCAACCGGTGCAAAGTCCGTTCTGTTCGGTGACCTAGAGTCCTACAAGGTTCGCCTAGCAGGTGGAATCCAGGTAGCTTCTTCACAGGACTACGCATTCAACACCGACCTAACCACCTGGCGTTTCTTGATCCGTCTAGACGGTAACCTAACTCACCAGGCACACATCACCAGCTTCAAGGGTGGAGCAAGCTAAACCCTTGTAACTAACTGATAGGCCCCGCGTTGTAGGTTGCGCGGGGTCTATCTTTTTTTTGGTAGGCTTTCACCATGACAACCTACGGCGCAATTTCAATTGCAAGCAATTCCCCAGGCTCGCCTACGGGCTATGGAGTCCAGGGCCTACTATTAGCCGAACGCCTAAAGCGCGACGGCTACGACGTTGCCGCACTATCGAACTTCGGGCTAGAAGGCAACATCTCTACGCTCGAAACCAAATACGGCTCGATCGCACACTATCCCCGTGGCTACACGCTCTATTCGGGCGACGTTTTGGAAACCCACCATAAGCACTTCTTAGCGGGTCGTGAAATTCCAAACGCAATCCTTACGCTCTACGACGCTTGGGTTTACCTAGACGTGCCACAACTAGAAGACCTAAAGTTCTGGTCTTGGACACCGGTAGACCACTTATCCGTTCCGCCAAAGGTTGCGGCCTGGGCTAAGCGGCCGAATGTAAAAACTATTGCTATGAGTCCTTTTGGGCAAAGACAGTTCCAAGCCATCGGCGTAGACTCGACCTACATTCCTCACGCCGTCGATACTTCGGTTTACAAGCCGACCGACAACATTCAAGGGTATGGCCTAAAGCAATACATGGGCGTAGGGGAAGACGACTTTATCGTCGGTATGGTGGCGGCTAACAAGGCCAATGGTTCGATTCACCGCAAGGCTTACGCCGAGAACCTACTAGCCTTCGCGATGTTCCGACAGAAGCACCCAAACGCCTACCTATACATTCACGCCGAGCCGTCCAGGGTCTTTGGTGGTTTTCACCTGGCTACCCTAATGAAATCCGTAGGGCTACCGGAAGACGCGGTTCTATTCCCTGATCCACACAAACTTCGCTATGGCTACACGTCCGAGGAAATGGCAGGGCTTTATTCCGCGATGGACGTTCTGCTACACGCGTCCTACGGCGAAGGCTTTGGCGTTCCGGCCATCGAAGCCCAGGCTTGCGGAACTCGCGTAATCGGTTCTAATTGGGCGGCAACCCCAGAACTACTCGGTGAAGATTCCTGGTTAGTAGACGGCCAGCCGTTCTGGGACGAAGCACAATCTACCTTCTTCCAGATTCCGCTAATACCTGCCCTTGTAAGTGCCTTAGAACAGGCATACGAAGCCCCTAGAGGGGTTTCTACGGCAAGCGTGGAATTCGCTAAGCAATTCGAAGTCGAAGCCGTGTATGAGCAGTATTGGAAGCCGTTTCTAGCCGAGAACCTATGAAGCTAATTGTTCCGGTTCTAAATCGCTACGACCTTCTGCAAAGAATGGTTAGCTCGATTGACCACCCACTAGACCTACTTATCCTGGACAACGGCGACGGGCTAAAGTCGCTACAAGTTCCGCCGTGGGTAGACGCTAGGGTCTTGCACCTGCCAACGAATCAAGGCGTAGCGGGGAGCTGGAATCTTGGTATCAAATTGCTACCGTTCGAGTCGGTTTGGTTCTTTAGTTCGGCGGACACCGAATACAGACCAGGCGCACTCGCTAACTTGGCGAAAGCCAAACCAACCGAAATAACCCTATGCAAGTCGTTCCCGCATTGGCAGACGTTCGCGATCGGGGAAGAAGTCGTCAGACAGATTGGGCTATTTGACGAAAACCTATTCCCAATTTACTTCGAGGACAACGACTACACGAAGCGGGCCAAGCTCGCCGGTATCCCGATAACCTACGCCGACATCGACGTTCACCACGACAATAGCTCGACAATCGCAAGCGACGCTAATTATGCACGAGAGAACACTAGGACTTATACAAACAACCAAGACTATTTCGAAGCCAAGACCGATGGTTTCTGGAATTGGTCGCTTGATCGCAGAAGGAATAACTATTGGCAAAAGTAATCATTACGGGCGTAGCAGGATTCTTAGGCTCGCACCTGGCAGATAGATTCCTAGAAGAAGGTTGGGAAGTAGTAGGGGTCGATTCGTTTATTGGCGGTTACATGGACAACGTTCCAGACGGAATTACCTTCGCAGAGCTAGACCTAGTAACCGACACCGAGTTTCTAGGTGAAATCACCGAAGGCGCAGACCTATTTATTCACGCCGCTTGCACCGCCTACGAGGGACTATCCGTATTCTCGCCTAGCCTGGTAGTCGCCAACACCGCACAAGCGACAACTAATTGCCTGGTGGCAGCGGTGAACGCGAAGGTAAATAAATTCGTCTATCTTTCGTCTATGGCTCGCTACGGCGATCACGGCGGAAAGCTATTCACCGAAGACATGGAAACCAGACCCCAAGACCCCTACGGAATTGCTAAGGTTGCGAGCGAACAGCTAGTAGAGAACATCTGCGATACCCAGGGAATAGATTGGGTTATCTTGGTTCCTCACAACATCATCGGGCCACGCCAGAAGTTCGACGATCCGTTCCGCAACGTAGCGTCGATTATGACTAACCGAATGTTGCAGGGCAAGCAACCAATTATCTACGGCGATGGAACGCAACAACGCTGCTTTAGCTTCGTGCAGGACGTAGTAGAACCCTTGTTTACCGCTTGCCAGAAACCCGAAGCCGTTAGGCAGGTAATCAACGTAGGGCCAGACGAAGAACCTATTTCTATAAACCAACTAGCCCAAACCCTAGCGGAGATTATCGGTTTCGAGCTACACCCTATCTACATAACCGGCAGACCCCAGGAAGTAAAAATTGCCCTATGCTCGTCCGATAAGGCGCGCGACCTACTCGGCTATCAGACGGGGACGAATCTTCGCAACGGCCTACAAGAGCTAGTCGATTACATCGTGGACAAAGGCCCGCGGGAGTTTGACTACCACTTACCGATCGAGATAGAGAACGATAAGACCCCTGCAACTTGGAAGCAAAAACTTATCTAGCGGTAGAATAAAAGCATGGCAATCACACAAGGCTACGCGACGCTCGCACAAGTTAAGGCCGGACTAAGAATCACGGATAACGTGGACGACTCCCTATTGGAGATGGCCGTAGAGTCCGCTTCCCGCGCGATGGATTCCTACTGCAACCGCGTCTTTTACTCGACCGGAACCGCGGTAGTTCGTTACTACTCACCACGCGATTCTTACCTATGCGACATCGACGACCTGGTATCGCTAACTTCGCTCTACACAAACAGCGACGAAACGCAGTCCAGCTATAACATTCAATGGACTTCCGAGGACTATCAGCTAGAGCCGCTAAACGGTTTGGCAGACTCGCAGCCGACCCCTTATACCCGTATCCGTGCGATCGGCGATTACACCTTCCAGACCCTAGACGGCGAAGCAAGCGTAAAGGTTACGGGCGTATTTGGTTACAGCGCGGTTCCTATTGCCGTTACCCAAGCAACCGT